>Ga0006883J46559_1012507_pt1 | contig 11430 bp, 9 predicted proteins | sample ElkSlonscriptome_7_FD_46559 | JGI IMG/M metagenome (IMG submission 46559) | reverse complement strand
CTAATTTTTTAGTGAGTGAGTTAACTCCAGAAAAGATTGAAAGCAATCAAGCCTACTATGAAAAACGGGCTTGGCGCTATTCTTATGACAAGTACCTTGAGAACTTCTCAAAATGTACTAATGAATCAGCAATTGGAGATGGTTCTGTTAATTGTTTATTTCATTATGAAACGTCTATCCCTCGGATTCAAAAATATATTCCAAATGCCAAAATTTTTGTTGTTTTACGTCATCCGGTTGAACGAGCGTTTTCAGATTATCTCATGCACTTACGAGATGCAATTGACAGTAAACAAACTCTCCCTTTAGTTCAGCAATCTCCTTCCTCTTTTCAGCTTTGTAAAGGATTATATTATGAGTCTATAAAAAGTTTTCAAGATGCCTTCGGAATTGAGCAATTTAGAGTTTATTTATACAATGATTTATGTCAAGATTCAATTAAAATGATGAAAGATATATACAACTTTATTGGAGTTTCAACCGATTTTGAACCCGACACATCTCAGAAGTATCAAACTGCATCAATTCCTAAAAATAGTTTAATCAATCGTTTACTCCGAAAACAAAACCCATTAAAAACCGTTTTTCGCTCAACTTTAGGAACATTATTACCCGAGAAAAAACGACAAAAAATTCGTTCTTGGTTAATTTCCGCAAACTCCCAATCTAAACAATCTGTTTCTCTTTCTCCTGAAGATCGTCAGGTTTTGTTAGACTACTACCGTGAAGATGTTCTGAAGTTACAAGATTATCTGGATCGAGATTTGTCCGCTTGGTTAAAGTAATTGAAATAAGTGAATGATCAATACTGCCAATTTTAAACTAACTTTGATACCAATGGGTTAAATCTCGTTCCAGTAACTGGCTGAGTTGTTTGATCTCAGGAGTAAATTCTTTTTGAAGTGTTTTCTTGAGTTCAGGATCTAAAGATGAGCGAGGCTTAAACTGAGTATTTGCTCTTTTTATTTTTTCTTTAACTCCTTCTAAAATTGCTCGTCTAGTCGCTTGAGGTAAAGGAATAAAATATTTACCGATTTCGAGTAGTTTTGAGGGTGGATATTTAACTAAATTTAATAAAAATCTACTCTTAACTGTTTTATTAGAATTCACTCGAACAAATTCCGGTTGAAAGTCAGGAGTCACTTCTAAAAAATTTAAAATATCTTGAAAAGCTTTTGATGTATTTTGCTGAAAATCCTCATAAAAAATTACTAAAACTTGTTCTTTTCCAAAAGTATTAAAGTAACGTTCTATCTGTTCTGAAAATTTGACCACCTCTCGATACGCAAAAAACTCTTTATTTCGACGTTCTCTCCTGATCACATTATTATTGCTGTCGAGTTCTGCTGCTAAAACCTGTTTAAAGTCTTGAATTGTTTCATTTCCATCATACAAGCGTTGACTATGAAGGGAATACAGTAGGGAAACAGGTTCCCTCAACATAATAATAATTTTAGCATCAGAATTAAAATCATAAATCGCTTTTGGTGCTTCCTGACTTCTAAGATAACTTGTAGAACCTTCTCCACACATTTTTCCCTTTCCCGGTTCAAAAAAGCTTAAATATTGCTCAAAGCTTCCTACTTTGGGCTGTGAACGTAAGTCAAAATCAAAATAATAAAGTTCTTTTTGAGGAGGAATAAACAGTTCAGGATGTTGAGCTAGATATCGACAAGTTGCTGTTGTTCCACACTTCGGCGCTCCGACAATAAAGAAAGAAGGTTGTTTTGTACTTTTCATTTTCGTCTATTCAAACTCAAGTCTATTTCTATTTTACTTAGACTGCTTTGGCTATTTTTAAAATGCTGCTTCAGAATATTTAATCCCATTCATAGGATTTATTCAAACTATTAGTCAAGCTATAAAATTGATCAATTTTTTCAGAGTCTAGTTCATTTTTCCATCGTAAATCTAACTTGATTGTAAATCCTTGTTTTTCGTAGTAATTACCATGAACTTTTTCAACTTTACTCTCTGTTTCTTGACCTTTATATTTAGCAATCAGCGAACGAGTTCCAAAGTTTCCCGTAATTCCCAAATGATCGTATTTCCAATATTCAAGCATCTCTGTTTGGAATTCTATCCCTAACATTTTACAAATTTTTTGAATTGTAGCTTCCGGTTCACTCGCGAGTTCTTCATAGCGAACAAGCATTTTACGTTCGGATGGGAACTGTTCAAAATACTTTTGATCCTCTTTCATTAAAGTAGACCATCTTTTGCTAAAATCTTCGACAGTCATGTTTTTATCCCATCGCAGATAAGAGTTCAGAACCGCCCGACCATCTCGAATTAAATGAATTAAATAGCCGTCTAGTTGTCCAGATCGAAATTCTTTAGCTTGGAGTTTTTTAGACACCCAATCTACATATTTTGAGGAGTCTATCAAGACTTGTTTATCAAGCTTTGAAAATATTAATGAATAAGGATTAAGAATCTGATCATTTCCCACCGTTTCTCGAACCCATCTCTCAATTTTTAACGGAATATAAGGATTAACTCGATGATTACTTAATCCTGCTACTAGCATTTTCATTTCTTCAGGATTAAACTTTTCTTCCCAAAATTTTCCTGGCCCTTCCCAGAAATGCAGATGACGTTGGCGGTTTTGATAAATCTCAGGAAGTTTACTAATTTCATTTAAGTCAAAGCAGTCAGGATGGCTTCCTAAGATATAGTTCAGGAGTGTAGAACCGGAACGACCAATGCCTAAAACAAATACAACTTTTTTGTTCATCGAAAATTTCCCTGAATAAACGTACAAACTAACAAGATTATGACTTAAAAACTTTTTTGATTTTGTTGATGACGTTTCCTTTCCAGTCTTTTGTTTGCTCGTTTTTTATCACTGAAGTTGGTTTAGGTTCATCAAGATAGCGGTAATCTTCCCAAATATCCCAATAGGGACATCCGGGTTCTATTTTAATTCCCGCCCAGTGAAGATATTGCAGTGTTTGATTCAATTTTGGATCAAAAAGTTGATTACCCTGTCGTTGAAAATGTGGGCTTCCCCCCCAACTTCCCGGTGCTTTTCCGGGTCGATTCACAATATTAAATCGTCGAGGAATTCGCTTTAAAATGAGATAATTAAAGATCGGTTGATCAGTGGTTTTTTGGGAAAAGTCAAAATATTCGGGATGGGATGAACATTCCTCGAAAGTTTGATATAAATCCTCTAGAGAAAATAAACCTTTTTTAGAAGCCCATAGCCCACTATTAAAGATGTCTTTGCATTCATCTTCTGTAAAAACACCGTCTTCTAAAACTTTAGTGGTGAAGACATTTTCAATCCCACCTTTATGCTGATAATCACAACAGAGAAAGTCGTAATCATTAAAATAGTTCAGGTTGTCAATAATTTTTTCAAAAACCACAATATCAGTATCAAGATACAGAAATTCATCGAATGGCCCAAACCAACACGCTTGTTTGCGATGTTTATTCGGATTATTGAAAAAACCCTGACCAAAAATACTATGCAAGCGGTTGCAGAGTTGATTTAAAAATTCTAGATCTTCAAAGGTTTTAACATTATATTTCTCGGTAATCGCTTCAGCAACCTGTTGATGATTTTCATCAAAAGGAATCAAAATAATCGGAGTTTCTGAGTCATAGAGACGAACACTATTGAGAAGTGCTATCGTCTGCTCAATTACCCGATCATTAGCGACAATATAAATACCGCGACTCATAAAAGTATCCTCAGTTAACGGCTGAACTTTAACTTCTTCAAAGCTCGTTGTAAGAAGCTGGGGGGTTGGTTATACGGTTGGGGCTTAGACTTGAATTTTGGTCGGTTTTCAGGCTCGTGTAAATAGCGATAATGTAGAAAGACATCTCGATAGGGAAAATCTAAATTTTCTCCATCACAAACTCGCCCAAAGATTTTAGAAGATATCCCAATATAATGCAGATAGGTTAAACGTTTACCGTGATCATAAATCAGATGATCTTTTTCTTGAAAATGAGAGGAAGTCACACTATTTCCTGTAATCTCATTTGGGGATAAATTCAAGGCTAAGTTATAGACTTTTAAACCCGATTTCATGACCATATAGTTGAGAATCGGTTGATCGGATGCCCAGATATATAAAACCTCTGCTTCTCCAGCACGTAAGCTTTGAAGTAACTGCTCGATTTTTTCGGTGTCAAATATTCCTTTGTGAGAAGCGTATAGACCAGAACAAAAGATAGAAGATTCTATTGTTTCTGGAGAAAATAATTGATTCAGTTGAGGAGAATTGACATCATAAACATGACCGATATCTTTATACTGGAAGTCATAAACTACCCAGTCATTCTGATTGAGTTGTTCAAAAATAGGATCAACAGGTGCCATCAGGAGAGCGTCTGCGTCGATATAAAGAAATCGATCAAACGGCCCATCAAAAGCACAAAAAGGGCGATGATGACCAAACCGATAGTAGGGAACAAATCCCCGTTCTCGTCGGCGTTGATGAGCGTTAGGGTGAGCATCCCAAACATCCCGAAAAAACTGATCCCATCGTTCGATTGAATCAGAATTATTGTAAATTTGGACTTGAGGCCGACGAGCAATTTCTGCTGTTATTTGCTCTATATTGTCGTCGTAGGGATAAATACAAACAGGGATGTCTGATCCGTGATTAGCCTCGATACTATTTAAAAGAGCAACGAGTTGATCATAAACTCTATCATTAGCCAGGGTACAAATTCCATCCATATCTAAGAAGATTTGGTGACATATTCAGAGAGCCAATTTAGGAGATTCAATTTATGAAGAATAATCTGTCTAGCTTCTGCAATTGCAGATTGAGCTTCGTGCCAAGCATCTGGCGTAGAAGTCACCTCCTTAATGTATGATAGCCCTTTTTCATCGATACTCGGTAATCTTAAGAAACTGCCAGGGGGAAGCAATTGGTCAGCCGCAGACCCTCCATAATAGATAGGTAAACACCATGAGAGTAAGGCATCCCAAAGTTTTTCGCTGACATATAAATCATTCTCTGCATAATTTTCAATGGCTAAATTATAGTAATAAGGAGCCATCCCATGCCATTTATTACTCAATTCTCCCCGGCTACGAGACCATTGAGGCAAGTTGCGACCATATAAATCGAGATCAAGACCATCTTGACGGAGTGATTTGAGAAAATCTAAGCGTTTTTGATGGTTTTCACTCCGATTAACCCCAGAAGTAATCCAAGAACAAGTTCCTACTTTTTCTGGCGAGGACATTTCATTAAGTTCGTGAAAAGAATTTTCTACATACCAAATTGCAGGCATATATTCAGGTATAGGAGCAAAATGATCGGGGCCAGAAATATAGCCACAATATTGTTTAGCTTCTTCATAATTGCTTTTTCTCCTCTCAATGACTTCATCCAGTGGGGGTTCTCGTACCAGAGAAATGATTCGCTCTTGAGGAACATTACGAAATTTTTTGAAAAAATCTTCAGATTCAGCCGCAGGTTGAGGTTGGTATAACTGTTTAAAGCGTTCTTTCCAAGAAGATTTTTTCGAGGGTGCTTTGGCAAAATCAAATTGATAAAGCAGTAAAAAATCGGGTTGAGGGGCATAGATGTCCATTCGGATATTTCCCCATTTCCCGAAGCTCTGAGGAGTTTGCTTCCATAGCCAGTCACTTTGACTTAAGCCTGAATAACTGGTGATCATTCCGATAACTTTTTCGCTCATCTTTTAGAGATCTCCCCATTCAATCATTCACAATAGCTTTTGAATACCGTCGGACGCATTGATTTTTCTACATAACTGAGAATTTGGTTAACTCTATTTTCCCATGAAAACTGCTCAACAGATTCTATACTATTGGTATAGCCATCTATTTTTCTCGGATATTTTGATAGAACCTGTTGGATCGTTTGAGCAAACTGATTAGGATCATCGGGTTCACACCATCCAACCGCCATGTTAAGCGATTTGAATTCTTTTAAGGGTAAGATTTCTGTGGCAACAATTGGAGTTCCTGATGCCATATAATCAAAGAACTTGAGGGGAGAGGTGAAAGTAGACGCTTCTCCAGACCGATGAGGATAGGCTAATACATCCGCCGCTTGCAGTAAACTTGCCAGTTTTTCTTGAGATAAAAACCCTATAAACTTCACGTTATTCACTTGCTTGTCTTGAGCTTGTTGCTCATAGAATTTGACTTGATCTTCTTTTCCTCCAGCGATCGCAAACTGAAAGTTAGGCAACATTTTCGCCACATCAATCAATAGATCAACGCCCTTAAATGGATAAAGTCCACCTGCATAAACAATGAGATGCTGAATCGGATCAGAAATTAATTGTCCTCGCCATTCGGCGGCTTCTTGAGGCTTTCGGATTAAAAAGAGTTGATTATAACCATTATGTAAACTCACTGTTTTTTCGGCAGGCATTCCTTTGTCAATCATTTTTTTTCGCAATGATTCAGCGACCGTTACAGCAACTTGAAAGTAGGGACTTTGAACAATTTCTGCATCAAAAGTTTTGGCATCATCGTGATCTTGTTCATAAATAACAGGAACTTTGTAGCGGGTTGCGACTTTAGCTAGATTCCAGTCTCGCGTATGAAGAATTTGAGTTTTTGAAGCTAAATGAAAAGGAAAATAATATTTAGAAACTATCGTGTTTGTATCTGTCCATTTTCTCCCTTTGCCAACCAGTGACCAGGGAATGGGTAATGTAATTTCTTTTAATTGATCACTCAAATTATAGGCTTGAATCACTTGGTTATTAATTTTTTTGACCTTGAAGGGACGCAGAAACTCCATCCCGTTCAATGCTTGAGTCCGACTCTTTAGATAAACTAATATAGTCGAGTAGCCTAAGTTAGCTGCGGCATTGGCTTCATGTGTGACCTGCACCAAGCTAGGAATATCAAGTTGTGGCAATTCGTTTCGAGTATAAAAAATATAATGTTTTGACATAATCTGAGGTTGAGTATCACGGAGATTGTTAATTTTTTCTTGAACCTTAATTGAACCGGGGATCGCACAGGATTTTGATCGAGTTGAGGGTGCCGTTTATTCAATTTCTTTGAGTCTTAGCTTGACACTTTTCTCAATAAATTCTAAACTATTTAAAATATTAGTTGCAGAACGGTAGGATTCATTGAGTAACTCCAATCGTTCCTCTGAATCTTCTATCATGTCGTCGGCGAGTAACTGAAGAAAACCGATCATTGGGTTGAGTCGGCTTCGCACATCATAAGAACTCCGAATAATGGCATGATCGCGTTCAGCTTCATCGGCAAACTGCATTGAATAAAGGCGTGCATATTGACCTCCTTTTGCGAGTAATTCATCGTGAGTTCCGCGTTCAATCAATTCCCCTTTTTCCAGGACTGCTATTTGATCTGCTTTTTGAATTGTTGAAAGTCGGTGAGCAATGACAACTGTGGTGCGATCTCGACTAAGTTCATTAATCGCTTCTTGGACTAGGCGTTCAGAAACGGTATCTAGCGCACTGGTTGCTTCATCAAGGATTAATATATCAGGATTTTGTAACAAGGCTCGTGCAATGGAAAGTCGCTGACGTTGCCCCCCAGATAATAATACACCGCGATCGCCAATTTGAGTGTCTAATCCTTCTGGGAGTTGCTCAATAAACTCATGAGCATTGGCGCGTTGTGCCGCTTCCATAATTTCGGAGTCACTTGCATTGAAGCGAGTATAGGCAATATTGTAGCGAACCGAAGCATTAAATAGGAAGGTATCTTGGCTAACAATTCCCATCTGTTTTCTCAGACTTCTTACATCAAATTCTTGCACATTTCTTCCATCGATGGAGACTGACCCTGTATCGGGATCATAAAACCGAGGTAAAAGAGAAGCTAAAGTTGATTTTCCCGAACCTGAACCGCCCACTAATGCTAAAGTGGTTCCTCTCGGAATTTTGATACTGATTTTATTCAAAACCAAGGTTTTTTGGTTGGGGTAGGCGAATGAAATATTATTGAACTCTATCCGACTTTTAATACCCTGATAAGGAACGGTGCCGTTTTTCATCAGAGGTTTGTTATCTCGTCGCAAAAAGTCATCAATAATTTCTACCGAAGCAGATTTATTAGCCAGTTGAGTGCGGACATTATTAAGTTGAGATAGTAACGGTAAAGTTCTAAATAAAACGAATAAATAGGTGAGTAAAACTGTTGAGAGAGATGCTAACTGCTGATCGCCTAAAAATGTTTTCCCTAGAGCAACTAACAAAAGTAAAACGGTAATATTAACCATCTCATTGATGGGAGCGAGAGCCGCTGAGACTGATTGAGAGACAAAATCTGCTTGTTCTCGTTCTCGAATGAGGGTTTTGATATGCTCATATTCATAATCTTCATTTCCTGTTGCTTTAACCAGTCGAATTCCATTCAGGATTTCCATGAGCTTAATTGAATAATCCCTCGACATCTGCGAAAGCAACTGACCAAAATATTTGGATTTAGAGATAATCCATTGATTGGATAATGCCACAAGTGACAGTAAAAATATCGAGGCAAATGTGAGTTGCCAAGAGATTGAAACTAACATCATCACGAACACAAAAATCGTGATTGATATTGTAAAAACACTGATATATGCAGGAATTGTTGTTGATGCTCGACCGATTTCACCACCGAGTCGATTGATCATATCTCCAACTTTGGTTTTGGCGTAGAAATCGAGATCAACTTCGAGGAGTAATTGGAGTCCAGATTCTCGCATATCACAAGTTAATGCTCGTCCGAGAGAACTGGTCACTAGAGTATTCGTATAAGTCGTTATGTTTTTGAGCAAGAGGGCTAATAAAATTGCTCCCGTCATTAACCCCAAACGATAATTTTCGGGAAAACCCTCGAAGGGAGAAAGTAGACCCTGGATCACTGGAGGCGCTCCTTTTAGCTGCATATCCTGACCCAAAAAACTCAAAATCACTGGCACAATTAGAGTTGTACTTACCCCATTAAATATAGCACCAGAAAAACCCAAAATTACCGTTAGGATAATTTTACCGGGATATTTTTTGGCATACTTAAGTAGTAAGTTTTGGTTTGCTGGCATAAGAATGAACTTGAGTGAATCGATTTAATTCTCGGTCTGGATTGACGAGTAATACACTCTAATCTCTAGGTTTTTAGATTTGAAATCAGGGTTTTTAGAGTAGAAGACATCGCTTCTATGCTATATTTTTCCTGGCAGCGATGGCGAGCTTTCCGACCAAGTGCGTTAGCTGCTTCTAAATTTTCAAAGATTTTTTGAATCTGATGAGCCAGTTCATCCGGAGAACTTGGGGAGCTAAGAAACCCTGTGTCTCCCAAAATTTCGGGGATGTCACCGACTCGCGTTGCTAGAACAGGTTTAGCCATTGCCATCCCATCTGTCAGCTTCAAGGGGAACTGAGCGCGAGCGGCTGGATGATCTCGTTGAGGAACAACAATAACGTGGGCTGCCGCTACAATTTCAGGCATAACTTCGGCTGGATAATTGGGTAATTTGATTATCCATTTTCCCCATCTTTTCATCAGTATATCATCATAGTCGTCGTAGGGACTACCTCCAACAATCACTAGCTTTAAATCGGGTTGATTAAGCTGTTCAAGAGCCATGAGGATATCTTCAACTCCTTTGTATGGACGCGGTGCCCCAGGAAACATTAATATTCGATATCCATTCATTCCATAACGACTCCGGCTTTGTTCAGGATCGTATCGATCTGGGTCAAATAAAACTGTATCTTTTCCATTTGGAACAAAAACGCCCCCAAAGCGTTTCTGGAGAAAGCTATTATGTACAGTCACTGCATCGGCATAATGAATTAAACGTTCCATCCAATTTAAGTATAGAGGATGATCAGGTCGCCTCAATGCGCCTTCTGGTTTGATTAAATCTCTAGCTAACTGTTTCCAGCCCGGACGATAACTCCAATCATCACCACCATGCCAACTCAGTTCCCAGTCATCAATATCGAGAATAATTGGCTTGCGAGTTAATCCTTTTTTGAGCAGAGCAACACCGAAACTCGCTGGTTGAGGTTTGATCGCATAAATTAAATCTCCATCAATTTGGGTCAGGAATTTCTGCACAGATTGAAATAATTTTGGATAATTATAGCCGGCAACAGATATAACTTCCCAACTTGAGGGAGTTGCTTTATACAATCCTTCACCAAAGATAAACCCTAAAATTTGTGGTTTGTGTCCTAATTTCTTTAAGGCTTCTCCTAACAAAGTGGCGCGAATAATTCCATCATTCGTCGAGAGATTCCAAACGAGTATTGAAATGTTTAAGGGATGATTTTCCATCAGACTCTATCTCCAGCTTATTATTTAGCCCGCCAAGGATTATTAACTTGATTAGGGAGAATCAATTTAGCAATGCGATCAAAAATTCGAGTATAAAGAGAACGAGTTACATTTTTGGCATATTGAGGACGGTAAGGGTAAGTACAGTGCATGACTTTAACGGGTTCATCTAAAACATACATTTTCTTCCATTTGTCTAAGAAATTGTAAGCAGGAGAGAGAACTTTGAGTTTGGGTTTGACAGTTTCTACGGCTGCGGCAAATGCGCCTTGATCTCTGAGTAATAAAATGTCTTGTCTGGCTAGAATAATCTCAAAATATTTCTGAAAAGCTTGAAAAAGAGACTGATTTTCTTGTGTCTTATTAAAAGCCATAAATCCAGTATTGTACTGAATACTTGTTTCTTTGAGGGGAAGTCCGGCTTGTTGTAGAGTTTGTAAAATATTTTCTGGCTTTTCTCTCAACAAGTTAGAAGCACTTGGAATGGCTGGTTGAACATCTTCTGTAATCAAAAAATCTGCGGTGTGATCGAGGGCTTCAAACACTTCTCCAATTCCCGATAGTAAGCAGATATCACAATCCATAAATATGGTTTTCTCAAAGGGGGATTCATCATAGAGTGCAATTTTAGCTAGTCGGGAAGACAAGACCGGATTTTCACAAGAGGGTGCTGGTTTTAAAATAACATTTTTAAAGACTGTTAATAAAGGGTACAAAACAGGCGGTACTCGATCAATTAAAATAACAATAGGCTCAACGTGAAATTTCCGAATAGAAGCGATAAAATGAACACAATCCTGAAAGGAATATAGACCCGTTAGAATCGTGATGAATCCTTGTTTATTGTTCATTGTTCGTACTCAATCATCGCAATACTATGAATTGTTCTAGGCTGATAGTCAGGAAAACCTTACAGAGCTATTCAACTTTTTGCTTTGATTCTCTGATCATTGATCAGAGACACCCTGAACAAACTTGAACTAATCTTCTGCCAATTCTGATCCAGAATGCTGTCGCCACAGGCTGGGCTTGTTTATAGGTTTACATCTGTGACTCGCCAGCTCAACTTTAGATTAACCCAGAAATTCCAGAACGTCACTAGAGCGATCGCAATCAGTTTGGCGAGATATTCATTCATCCCCAAACCCCGAGACAGTAGATTAACAATT
>Ga0006883J46559_1011852_pt1 | contig 11838 bp, 1 predicted proteins | sample ElkSlonscriptome_7_FD_46559 | JGI IMG/M metagenome (IMG submission 46559) | reverse complement strand
CTCTGTATTGTTATCCCCTTACCGATGCTTGCGTAAAAGGATGGTGAAACTTAAAGGCGGGATTGAGGGGTTATCCGCGCCATATCACCCGTCTATAGCGAAGTAAACCGCCGCCCGCGATCAGCAGGACGACGATTAACCACGCACCATACACCCGCCACAACGGAGTCTCTCCGGTTGCGGGCAGTTCCGCCGCGCTGACCACCTGTGCGGATGCCGCACCACTGTAAGGTGAGTCGAGCGTTGCTGTGTTGAGGACGATGAACGGTGTCTCTACATCGTCGCGGAGTTGCGTCTGGATGGTCACGGTTACTTCAGAGTTTGGTGCCAGCGTGTCGATGAAGAACGATACTGTATTGCCACTGACCGTCACCGAGCCATCGGTGCTACTCGCGCCGAGTACGACCAATTCGCCCGGCATCGCATCCGTAAACCCGACGTTCGTCAGCGGTTGATCGTGCGGGTTACTGACGATGATCGTCCAGGTGACGGCTTCGCCGGGTTGGGCGAACGCCGGATTGACCAATTTGACAATCGCCGGGTCAAGTAGCACTGGTGGCAGACCGGATTCGTCGTCCGGTGTGTCCTCGTCTTCCGGGTCCTCACCGATGGAGACTGTATCCGACGCGGATGCCTGGTCGCCGCCCACATCAATGGAGGCGGTGTTGGTGTAGTTACCATCGCCGGGGACGATCACATCGAACGCGATTTCGACTCGGTTCGGTTGCCCGGTACCGATGTTACCCGTCCAGGTGATCGTGCCGTTGGCTTGGGTACAACTGGTGGTCGTACTCGTGCCGAACACCCTACAGACGAGGTTGCCGTCGAAGGTTTGCGTTGCCGGAAGTGTGTCGGTGATGGTCGCGTTTTGTGCGCCGCCCGTGTTCAGCCAGACCATCGTCCAACGGATACGATTGCCGCCGATGACTGTACCCGTCTTGACGCCTGAGGGTGGGTCGAAGATGATGCCGTTGTCGTCGTCGTCGCTGGTCGTGCCTACTGTTGCGGTGTTGAGAAGCGTGCCAGCGTTGGCAGTCAGGCGTAAGGTCGCGGTGATTGTGTAGACAATCTGCCCATTACGCGGGATGTCGATCAGTTCGTTGATATTGGCATTGGTGCCGCTACGGTTCAAGACGGGCGGGTTGCTGTTGGCGACACAGTTTGCACCGTTGGTTGCCGTACACGTCCAGCTAATCGTCGCCGGATCGAAGCCGTTGGGGTCGCCAATCGGGATGTTATCCACAAATGGCACATCGAGTCGATCTGTACCACTATTGTTGATGGTGATGGTGTAGGTCGTCGCCTGTCCAACCACAATCGCGTTTTGTCCGTCCGTCTTGGTGATGACTAAGCCCGGCGGGTTGATAGTCACGACGTAATCCTCGACCTCGCCGTTGCTGGCGATTCCGGTAGGCGTTGTGCCGTCGATAGCGTCAGTGGTGACACGGATGCGGGCGTAAGTATCGCCGCCAGTGGTCGTATCTGCGTCGATGGGAACGTTCACAGTGATCGGGACGACCTGCGAGACAGGTGATGATGGGACTACAACCGTAGACGCCTCACCGGGATCGAATGTGCCGTTCCCGTTGAAGTCTATCCATAGCACCACATTGGCGGGTGAACCTGTGTTGTTAAAGACTGTTGATTCGATAGCAATGGTCGTGCCTGCGACCAGTACCGGGATGTCGATCCCGTCTTCGTCGTCGTTGCCATCGGCGGTATCATCACCGTCTGCGCCGACTGTCGGCGCACCATCGTCGTCGTCATCGACTTGATTGCCCAGGTACAGATTAGACACGATCTGATGTGCGGGTCCATTGGTGCCGATGGTCGTGCCGTAGCTATCGGGCGCATCGCCGCGATCATAGCGGGTCACGAACCCGAAATCGACAGTGATATTGCTGTTTTCATCGGTGGCATTGCCACTACCAGCCGTACCTGTATCAGTTTCTCCGACAGGTTCAGTCGTGGGGGTGAGTGTCACCGTGTCACTGTTGACGCCGCCGTTGCCGGGGTTGTTGTTATCAACACCGTTGTCGTTGCTGTCGGTATCGTCGTCCGTATCACCCGTACTGCTGACCAGCCCATAGAGGACGCCGCCGGTGTTGAAGTTGGATTCCACCACGCTCACGATGTAATCGCCCGGTGGCAGGTTATCAAACAGGTAGTAGCCGCCGCCCGTCGTGACCGTCGTGCCGACTGCCACACCATCGGGTGTGCCGTCGCCGTTGGTATCGACGTACAATTCGACGGTGACGCCATCAATGCCGACCTCGCCACCGTTGAGCAAGCCATCATTGGGTGTACCACCGCCTGCGCCATCATCCAGCCAGACGCGATTACCCAAGCTCATCGTCTGCGCGTTGAAGCCGAAGTCGATGGTCAGATCACTATTGGCGTTGGTTTCGCTGTTATTGCCCCGGAAGTTGGGTCCGTCGGATGTGTCGCCGCTGAGATCAGCTTCTCCGGTGATTTCCGTGTTGAGTGCCAGCAGGATCGTATTGCTGGTGATGCCTTCCGCGATGGCGACATCCAGACCGTTATCGTTGCTATCCACACTGGTATCGCCTGTGCTTCCGGTACTGCTGGTAAAGCCTTCTAACGTATTCCCTGCGGTGAAGTTTGCCGCATCCACGACGACCAGGTATCTGCCCGGCTCTAAGCCATCGAACAGATAATAGCCGCCTGCATCGGTAACATCGGTATCGACTGCCGCGCCGTCCGGTGCGCCATCGTTGTTCGCATCGGCATACAGGCTGACATTCACATTAGCGATGCCGACCTCACCTGCGTCGATGATGCCGTTGTCGTTCGGGTCGAACCACACGCGGTTGCCGATACTCATGGATGGATACAGCCCGAAATCAACGGTGATGTCGCTGTTGTCGTCCGTCGCGCTACCGCTTCCGGTGGCACCTGTGTCGGTTTCGCCTGCTGGTTCTGCACCAGTGGCGAGGTTGATCGTCGTGCTAAGGATACCGTTGAATACAGGCGCGTTGTTATCGATGCCGTTTTCGTCACCAGGCACTTCACTGTCAGTCTGGTTATCGCCGCCGTTGCCTGTACTGCTCGTCAAGCCGACCAGCACTCCCGCGCCGTTGAAGTTGCCCGCATCCAAACCGACGATGTAATTGCCGGGCGCGAGTCCATCGAACAGGTAGTAACCGCCTTCATCCACCAAGCCCGTCGCCGGGTTATCGTTGGAGGTGATGGTCGTGGCGATAGGTGCGCCATCCGGTACACCGTCCGCGTTGGCGTCGGCGTAGAGGTTGACCAGCACGTTACCGATGCCGAGTTCACCTGCTTCACGTTGTCCGTTGTTACGATTCGCCGGAACGCCCGCGCCGTCATCCAACCAGACACGGTTGCCGATGCTCATCAGCGATCCGGTAAAGCCGAAGTCCACCGTTAAATCACTGCTCTGATCGGTTTCGCCGTTGTTACCGCGTCGATTCGTGCCATCAGCAGGGTCACTGCTCAAGTCGGTTTCGCCTGTCGGTTCAGTACCGGGTGCGAGGACAATGGGTGGACTGCTCACTGCGTCGCCTGCTGTTATGGGATCAATGCCATGATCGTTGCGATCCGGGTCGCCGTCAACCGGGGTGGCAGGGGTATCGACACTACTCGTCAAGCCCTCTAATGCACCACCGGGATCGAAGTTGGTCGCATCCACAACGACTGTATAGGTACCAACGGGCAGACCGTCGAACAGATAGTGTCCGGTACCATCCGTGACATCTGTACCAACGGGTGTTTCAGGCGTGCTGTCGCCGTCGTTATCGCGTAGGAGCGTTACCGTTACACCCGGTACACCCGTCTCTGTGCCGTCGATGATGCCGTTGCCGTTGGTATCGAACCAGACGCGATTACCGAGACTCTGCGGGATGAATACACCGAAGTCGATGGTCAAATCGCTGTTGATGTCAGTGGCACTACCGCTACCGTTACCGGGATCGAATTCGTTCAACGGCTCATCGTCGATAGCGAGTACAATCGATGCACTCAGTACGCCAGTGGTGGTGTAATCTGCCAGAGTCGCCGGGTCGATACCGTTTTCATCAACATTGGTATCTTGCTGATTGTCGCCGCCGTTGCCCATACTGCTGATCGTCGTCGTCAGGACTCCGCCGTTGAAGTTGGAGGGGTCTAAGCCGACGATGTACGTTCCCGGCGCGAGGTTGTCGAACAGATAATACCCGTTCGGGTCGGTGAGGGTGGTGGCGATGGGTGCGCCGTCCGGTATGCCATCCGCGTTGCTATCGCGGAACAGGTTCAACAGCACGTTCTCCAAGCCGATTTCTGTCGGGTCGATGATGCCGTTGTCGTTCGGATCGTACCAGACGCGGTTGCCGAGACTCATCTGCACACCCGTAAAACCAAAATCGATGGTGATGTCACTATTGCTGTCGATCTCACCGTTGTTACCGATGCGGTTGGGTCCGTCGCCGATGTCGCCGCTCACATTGGTTTCGCCAACAGGTTCACTATCGCGCACCAGTTGAACGCTGTTGCTGATAATGCCGTAAGTACCGTCCGGCGTGTTGAAGCCATTGTCGTTGCTGTCGGTGGGGTCTTCCGGTGCGACAGGCGGTTCCAATGTACTGCTGGTCAACCCTTCAAGCGGTTGTCCCGCGCCGAAGTTGGCGTTGTCGATGCCGACCACATAACCACCCGGTAGAAGGTTGTCGAACAGGTAGAAGCCGTCCGCGTCGGTGACATCAGTATCAATTGCTGGACCATCAGGCACACCGTCGCCGTTCGCGTCAGGATACAAGCTGACCGCGACACCCGCGATTCCACCTTCTGCGCCGTTAATCGTGCCACTATCGTCGGTATCGAACCACACGCGGTTGCCGATACTCATGGGGCGATAGAAGCCGAAGTCCACCGTCAAATCGCTGTTAGTGACTTCGATGTTCGGTTCGCCGTCGCCCTCAATTGGGTCTTTGTCCGTCTCAGTGGCGGTTTCCGCCCCCGGAACGAGTTCGGTCACGGGGCTACGTACACCACCCGCGTCCGGCGTCATGTTGTCGATACCGTTTTCGAACTGGTCATCGCCGTCATCTGTCGGGATCCCGGCGGTATCCTGACTGCTCATGTAGTCGATCAACACACCACCCGTGCGGAAGTTGTTCTCGTTAATCACGACGACGTAGAAGCCCGGTTCGAGGTTATCGAACAGGTAGTAGCCGTCCGCATTGGTTATATCAGTGGCGATGATGTCACCCGCGTCAAGATAGCTTCCGCCATCACCGTCCTGGTCAATCACTACTCCGGCGGCGTCCGTCTGGAATAGGTTGACCGTCACACCCGCGACAGGTTGCTCATCGTCGGCGTTACCGGGTATGCCATCGGTTCCATCTGGTTGGAACTCGCGGTCATTGTTGTAGTCGAAGAACACACGATTGCCGAGACTCATCGCCGGGATATAGAAGCCGAAGTCGATGGTCATGTCGGCGTTCTGGTCGAGTTCACCGTAACGTCCTTCTCCAACATCACCGTTCAGGTCGGTGTCGTCAGGTGCGTTCGTGACCGGATCAGGTTCGGTGTTATAGGTCAATGCGATGGTCGCACTACGGATGCCATTCGCCGCCGGGTTGGGGTCGTCAATGCCGTTGTCGTTCAGGTCACTGCCGTCATCCAGCAGATACCCGGCAGGCGGCGTTAGCGGTTCACTACTAAAGAAGGGTCCGTTGGTAGTCGTATCGAACAGGATCGCCTCAACGCCGTTAGCGGGGTTGCCGTCATTGGGATTGTTCTGGAAATTGGTCTCGGCGATCTCGATAACGTAGTTGCCTTCTGGCAGGTTATCAAAGAGGTAGTAACCCGCCTGCCCACTGACACTATCCGTCACTGTGACTGTCTCGCGGTAAGGTGTGGCAGGGGTATCCGGCACACCGTCGGCATCCGCGTCGATGAACAGTTGCACCAGCACACCATCAATACCCGGTTCACCTGCATCCTGAACGCCGTTATTATCGACATCCTGCCAGACGCGATTACCGAGACTCAAGGGGCGATATACACCGAAATCGACGGTCAGGTTACTACCGTTATCGTCTTCTCCGGTTGTCCCGTTGTTGTCAGGTCCGTAGGTGCCTGTTGTATTGCGATCCACCTCAGTACCGCCAACGGGTTCGGTGCGGGGCAGGAGGGTAATGATGTCGCTGGTGACACCGTTGCCGGTGTATTCATCGACAAAACTGCCATTGCCGCTCACATCGAGGGGATCAATACCGTTTTCGTCGATGTTGGTATCGTCGTTGTCATTGCCCACACCGTTGCCCGTACTGCTCACCAAGCCCTGCAATGGACCCGACGCGAAGTTACTCGCCGCGAGTTCAACACGATAATCGCCCGGTGCGAGGTTATCGAACAGGTAGTAACCGTCCGCGTCAGTGGTGGTGGTGATCGGTGCGAGGTCTTCTACACCGTCGCCGTTGAAATCACCGTAGAGGTTAACCAGAACGTTCTCGATGCCTGGATTCGCCCCAGCAACGTCCGGGTTATCGTCTGTGCCGTCGAGGATGCCGTTGTCGTTGTTATCGAACCACACACGGTTGCCGATGCTCAAGGGCGGCACATAGAAGCCGAAATCGACGGTTAAATCACTGTTATCGTCCGCCTCGTTGAAATTACCGCGCCGGGCGGGTCCATCGGTGGCGTCGGCACTGATGTCATTGTCGTTGAGTGCCTCGCTGTCGTGTACCAACGCAATCGTATCGCTATACACACCCGGCGCGACGACCTGCGTATCAGCGGCGTATTCACCGTGATCGGTGGCGTCGTCTTCCTCTTCTGTGCCGACTGCGCCGTTTTCGTCAGCGGGATCAGCGGGGATACTGCTTTCGTGATATTGGAGGATACTGCCCGCGTCGAAGTTGCCCACGAACGGAATTTCCACCACGTAGTTGCCAGGTGTGAGGTTATCGAACAGATAATAACCGCCCGCGTCGGTGGTGTCGGTATCAAGGATTCCCCCGTCCGGCACACCGTCACCATCCGGGTCGGCATACAGGTTGACCGTCACACCCGCGATGCCGACTTCATTGGCATCAATCACGCCGTTGTTGCGGTTGGCGGCGATTGTACCGCCTGCGCCGTCCGCGCCGTTATCCAACCAGACGCGATTACCGAGACTCAAGGGGCGATACACACCGAAATCGACGGTAAGATCACTGTTGTTGTCCTCGGCGTTCCCGCTCGGATCGCCTAACGTCGCGTCGGGGTCGAGTTCGCCTATCGGTTCACCTTGCGGCACAAGCTGAATCGTGCGGCTGATGACACCCGTAGTCGGATAATCTGTCACCAATGCCGGGTCTTGACCGTTGTCGTTACTGTCGGTGTTTTCTGTCGCCGTGTCGCCTGTACTGCTGATGAACTCGCCGAGCGGTCCTGTCGTCCAGTTTTCCGCGACCATGTACACAAGGTAACGTCCCGGATTTAAGTTATCGAACAGATAATAACCGCCATTGGCAGTGGTCAATGTGCGCTGTGGGTTGGTCGTCGTGGAGACGATGCGATCCGCTACATTACCCGCCACCAGATTGCCATCCAAATCATCGGGGATGCCATCGCCGTTGTCATCGAGATAGAGTGCCAGTTCAACGCCATCAATGCCTGCTTCTCCGGCGTCAATCTCACCGTTGTTGTTGATATCATCCCACACACGATTACCGAGACTGAAGAAAGTCGTTTCCTCGAAGAAGCCGAAATCGACGGTCAATTCACTGCTGTCCAAATCGGTGCGGCGTCCATCCTGCTCGGTCAGTGTGGCGTCTTTGTCTGCTTCGGTGTCGATCTCACCGTCCCATTCAAGGTCAATGGTCGGGCTAAACACACCATCAGTACGCTGATCGCCTTCTGTGGCTGGATTGATACCGTTGTCATCGTTATCGGTTTCGTTATCGGTGATCTCCGTCGGTGTGCTGGTGATGTAATCTGCCAGTGGACCATCATCGGCGGCAGTCGCGCCGAAGGTGAAGTTTGCCGGGACAATATGCACCATATATTGATCTGGCACAAGCAGATCGAACAGGTAATAGCCCCCATTGGCGGTGACTGTCGTGGCGACAGGTCCGCCGTCTGCGCCTTCAGGTTCAACCACGCCGTCGCCGTTGGTGTCTTGATAGAGCGCGACGGTTACACCATCGATGCCGGCTTCCGCACCGTCGATAATGCCGTTATTGAGTACGCCGCCGCCTGCGCCGTTATCCAGCCACACACGGTTGCCGATACTGTGCGGTTTGAAGAAGCCCAGATCAACGGTCAAATCACTGTCGGGGTCGTCCTCGAAATCTTCACCACGCCCCAATGGCCCTTCGTTGGTGTTGCCCGTGCCGAACAGCGGCGCAGTGACATCATCATCGTTGATGTCCGCTTCGCCTTCTGCCTCGTCATTGGCGGTGAGGGTGAAGGTGTCGGTGCTAATGCCTGCGGTGTTATATAGATCAGTGTTTGCGGGGTCAACACCAGTGTCTCGATTATCAGTGTTGTTATTGTTGTTAGCGTTCTGGCGTCCGGTACTGCTGATGTAAGTGTGTAGGTCGCCGCCGGGTTGGAATTCCGCCGCTGGGATACGCACTTGATATTGGATATTAGATCCGCCTGGCAGGTCGCCGAAGAAGTAATAGCCGTCAGCTCCGGTGTCAGCGTCTGTCCGCGTTTCATCGGTGCGGAACAGTACGAAGCCACTCCCGGTATTCTGCCACAATTCGACGGTTACGCCGTTGAGTCCGACCTCACCGCCGTCGATTTGCCCATTATTCGGGACACCACCGCCTGCACCGTCATCAATCCAGACACGGTTGCCGACGCTGTAACGTTGCGCCACCACAATACCCACTTTGGGCGGTTCGGCGGCGAGCAGGCGCGTGCCGGAGAGCGCGTTACTAAAGCGTTGCGCGAAGCTGTTCCAGGCGATTTCACCCGTTTCCGCTAGGGGGGCGGCATCACCATACGCGGCGATTTGCATAGGTGCGCTGAAGATCATTTCGGTCTGTGGCGGGATAATGCCTGTACCATTGTTGTTCTGCACAATGCGGAAAGACCGCACCGCCGCCCAATCACCGCCGGGCAAAGTCACATCGGTGTACCACACATCATTACAGCCAGCTACCCATGCGCCCTCGGGTCCGTTTGCCATTTGGGGACGGCAGGGATTAGTGGTCAGGTTGTATTCGATGTCGAAGGTCGGCGGGGTGAACGCCAAACCGCTTGGTGCCGGGCTAGTCGGCAACGCCTCAATCTCGATGGGTCCGGTCAGGAACACCTCAAACTCGGTGAGACGATTCGGGTTGGGACCTTCGGCGACCAATTGGGAGACACCCATATCCCCGATAAAGGGCAGGATATCGTACATGATGTAGTTATCGGTATCCACCAGACCTGTGTTGTACATTCGCATCAGGTATTCAAAGTTCTCGGTGGGCAAGCCCTCCGCCACACAGGGGAAGCGGGTGAAGACCTCATCCGTGCCGTCCCCTGTCGTGTCGAATGAATAGGTGGGGCAGGTTGCCGTCGCGGGGGTATCAACATTCTGGAAGTTATAGAACTCAAAGGTGCTGTTCACCCCATCGACACTACGAACCCACTTTTGCGACCCCATCTCGGCGGCTTCACGCACCTGATAGGTTGCATCCGTACCGCAGAGAACATCTGTAGCAGTCGCACCATCGTTGTCGATGTCGTCATCGTCGGTGTCTGCGCCGCCATCCTGACACAGCAAATTGGGCGATTCCGCCGCGATGTCCATACCATTGCTATAAGGTCCTGCCGCCGCAGAGAGCAACGCCTGTGCTGTGAAGGTAATGGTGATGGTCTTGCTACCCGTTTCAGGTGGGACAAGCGATAGCTGATTGCCACCAGGGGGTGTCGCGCCGCCGCCAAAAGCAACAGAGCCAGCCAACACATCCGTATCATCCCAGTAGAACAGCAGACGATCTCGCACCTCACCGCCGATGAGTACATCATCTTCGACCACCAGATAGGGGTTATTCGCTATGTCGCCCGCCGTTGAGTCGATGGTGACGCCATCCCAACTGACAAAATTCAGACCGGGCGGCAAAATGTCCTCAATTGCCGGGTTAATCAGGTTGCCGGACGCTTCTTCAGTTAGATTGACCGTCAGCGTAAATTGGATGAAATCGAGCGGATCAATTTGATTCACATTGCTTGATTTATTGGTTGTGACATTGGCGAAGCCGTCGGTGTCGTCGCTAGTGACGACGGGCGCACAAGCGTTATCCACTGATGTGGTGGTCTGTGGTGCGCCGTTCTGATCGGTAAAATCGGCTGTGCCGTCCACACAGTTGTCGAAAGTATTGAAGCCGCTACCGTCGTCGTAATCAGCGGCGGGCATCCCCTCGCGGATGATGAAGCGGATTGCGTTACCGTTATTGAACACGAAGCCGGGCGGCAGTGGGTTCAGGAAACGCCAGCGGATTCCGGTGACGAGATCGGTAGTGGTGTTGGGTGCGCCTGCATTACCGGGTCCAACAAATTGCCCCCCCACGCTTGACCAGCTTTGCGCCGTGCCGTTGACCGTACCGAGCGGTTGCCAGGTACCATCTAAAGTCGTCGTGATCTCTACAACGGCTTGAATCGTGTTATCCGTCCATGTCCCGCTGTTAATCACGGTGACGCTGGTCGCGGGATCACCATCTGTTGCTACAGGCAGTATATCTGTCAGTATGACATTGGTGGTCGGCGTATTCGCACCGCTCAAATCCAATGAGATGCCAAAGGTACTCGTACCGGATGAGTTACCCGGTGCAACGATAGTATTGATACCGGGTCCGGTTTTGGTCAACGATGTCACCATATCGACGGTGGGGGGGGCGGTGTCTTGATCGACCTCTGAATTAGCACAACCATCATCACAGATGCCGTTACCGCCAAGTTCGGGGTTATCACCAAAACCATCAGCCTGATTATCAATGGGTACACCCACCGGGAAGCTCGCCGCCGGGTAACGCAGGGTGTAGGTCACACTCTGGCATCCCGCCGAGGGGGGTAGGGGGTTGGGGGTCAGGTTCCAGGTAAGGGTGTTGCCCGCCTCTACACCGCCACCTGGATCAACCACAACCGCGCCCACCGGGAAGGTATCCACGATGCGTGGGTTGATGATCGAGATGTTGCCAGTGGGGTCATCCGGGCAGAAGCGCACCTGAAAAGTCGCTGTACCGCCGGGCGCAGGGGCAACACCAGAGGGCGCGGTCTGCGTTTTGATGATGCTCCATTCTTCGGTAGGGGGTAAAACATCGAGATTAGGGTTGGTAGCGTTCTGTGTTTCGGTTGCCGTCGTGGTGCCATCCTGGAACAGCGTCCCGACTACAATACCCGGAATGACCTCTGAACCGTCGAGGTCTTCGCGCACTCTCACACGGATACGTGCCTGTGCGGATTCGCCGCCGTCGAAAGTCACGTTCGGCGCGACGTTGACGATCCTGACAGGGTTGCCTGCACCCAAATATGTACCCTGATAGCCGGGTGAGGTAATGACATCTTCAAACGTGACTAATGTCGTATCAATGGTGAAGTCAATTTGGAGGTCCCCACAGCCGAGCGTAAGATCACCGCAACTGAAATCAATGATGTATTCGATGATCTGTCCGGTTTCGACTTGAGTCACTGGATCGCCGTTTTCGTCAACGACAGTCAGCCCCAAACCGAGCGCACCGGCGGCATAAACGGGTGCTGTAACCAGCAAAATCAGCATGATAAGAACAAGAAAAACGATGCTTCGTCTGTTTGCAAACATGCAATGTCATCCCCTCGATATGAGCATCTATGATATGTGTGTCGCGCACCATGACATGAGGCACGATTTAACTAAAT
>Ga0006883J46559_1014520_pt1 | contig 12056 bp, 2 predicted proteins | sample ElkSlonscriptome_7_FD_46559 | JGI IMG/M metagenome (IMG submission 46559) | reverse complement strand
GTTCACGATAAACGTTAAAGCCCATCTACTCCAACGGTGTGGTCGCGTCGAAAGTCGAACCAGCAGGTCCCTGTACCGTCCACAGGATGCCACCGTCTTCAGTTACGGAAAGTACCAGTGGCGGTGCGCCGAACGGCGTGTTTGAGGTATCAGCAAGTTGTGCCAGTACATCGTCGCTATCAACAACAATCTGTGAGCGATCAATCGCCGGAGTCTCCATTTCAGGAATCGGCGCAGTACCCGCAATGACCAGAACACGGATTTCACCTTCGGGACTCACAAGATAGCGCGTCTGACGCCCATCTTCGGCACTCTCACTAAAATCGAAAACCCATCCTGCCGATGGTGACCCACTCGCACGGGTCCATATCACATCCTCACCGAGTTCATCGGGAAGTTCCGCGACGAGTGCATCATACGTTTCCAGCAGAGTCAGTTCCGGGTCGAGTTGGAATTCCAGCACCTCACCCTCTTCGGCTTGGATGGGGGGCAGTCCTTCGGGCAGAGTCACGGGTGCGGTGGCTTCGGGATTTTGGATCACATCTACACCGACATTGCCACCTGGTACATCGCCATCCAATGACGGCACACTCATGGCATCGGCGGTGATTGTCAACCCATTTTCGCCGTTGATAATCTCACCAGAGACCTGAATTGATTGCCCCTCTATGCCCATCGCCATTGCCAACGGTGCCTGGAGTTCGAGCCGGGTGCCGTTTTCATCCTCGATAAATGGCACGTCGTCTTCAATAACCACCGTGCCGACGATAAATACACTATCGCCTTCTGCTAGCGCACTAAAATCCGAAACAGCATTGGATTCTGCCGGGAACACCCCACCTGTACCAGGTACAGGTGGCACATTCTGACCTTCCATACCCGGCTCCTGAGTAAGTTCCGGTACAGGCGGTGCATCAACAGGGGGCAGTGCCGCTTCCGGTGTGGTTTCTGCGCCGGGCGGCACATCACCAGCTTGATCGGGTGATACTGCTTCTTCAGTAGCGTTTTCCGGTGCTGGTGTGATGGGAGGCGAGTCAGTTACCTCCGGCGTTACTTCACCCAGCACGACACGGGTCGGTAATTCCTCGTTGTCATCCGAAGACTCACCGCTACAGGCAACCAGTAACGCGGTCAGGATGATTGCGATGAGCCAAATGCGATGTATTTTCATTTGTTTTCCCTCTCCAACATGTGCAAGAAATTTCTGCTATACACAAAAATACTGGTCTGCACCAGCAGGCACAGACCAGTATACGGGTGACGCGAAGGTGCGTCTAGCGGATTTCGAAAGCGTCAATCAAGAAGCTAAAGCCATAATCGCGGTTTTCGAAAACGATGTCTTGTTCGGCAAATCCGAAGCCATACAGCGTAATCGGTGATCCCAGTGTCGCCAGCCCGGTGTTCTGGCTGAAGTTGGAACATTGTAGCTCATTGATCGCACTGGTGGGCGTTACGACACAGAAGTTCACGTTACGGCTCGCGCTCGCAAACGCCGTCTGATAGATTGTGATCGAGTTCGCCTCGATGGTGGTCTGGGCGATAGACCCTGCAAAGTTCGTGTAGACGAACGTATCACCGATGTACCCGGCGGAAACACCACTGATCCAGAGCGGTGCTGGTTCGAGCGTGACATTGTCTGCCGTTGCATCATAAACCACTGGTGAACCACCCGGTGTACCCGGTGTTGTCGTCGTCAGCACATTGCCCTCGTATTCACCGAACACTGAAATAGCGTCGATCACCAAGAACTGGCTGGTGTTCGGACTGGTGTTGGTGATGGTCACGTCGTAAACCTCGTCCTGCGTATCCGCGTTGTTGCGGTTTGGCAGACCGTAGAAGCTATACCCGTAGATGTTTTGTGTCAAACCAGTATCGGACGCGGTTGAGATGTCTTCGCACCGTGTTTCGCTATTGCTTGTGCGTGTCAGGCAGACTTCCATCGGGGCGCTCACACCGGCGGCGAAGCGGCTCACGTAGATACCAAAGCCTGTTGCACCATTGCCGATCTGGAACGATAGCGTAGCATTCGGTTCAGTTGTGTAGATCGACTGCCCCTCATAGTAGGCCGCACCCGGTAGTGCGAGCCATGTACCTGTGGTCGCCACGTTGTAGTTGTTTTCCTGATACACGCCCGGACTGAGCGGTGCCACTGCGCCACGTATCTCGATGGCTTCAACACCGATGAAACCTGATTGAACCGAGATCGTCACTTCGGCATTCGTACTGACCAGGTTCAGTTCACCTGGGTTCACGCCGATGGGAATCTCCCACACATTTGCTGTTGCTAATGGGAATGCATCAAGGTTGCGCGTCACACATTGGGCAGAGGCGTTACACACCTCCATGATGCCCCAGCCTACGCCACCAGGATGATAGATCGCCAGTTCCTGCACGACTGTCGCATCAACATTGAAGGTCAGCGAGTCTGCCGGATCGTTAGTATAGACATACGAGCCACCTGTTGCGGTTGCAACGAATGCCTGTATCCAATCAACGAGTCCTAGAGTAGCTACATTGGTATAGTTCAACCCGGCTTGCTGGTTAAGGTACAGACCTGGTGCCAGTACATCAACGGAGTCGAACACTTCAATCGCTTCGATGCCCATGAACAGTGTATCCAGGCTACGGATTTCCACCACATGCTCACCGATTCCTGTATCTGCTACGATAGAAACAGGTTGAGCATAGGTGGCAAGTGCGCCGTTATTCGTGAAGATTTCACATTGGTCGCCGTCGATACAGACTTCGAAAGCACCCCAACCCGGTATGATAGTGCGGTAAAGCGTGACCCCACCGCCGTTGATGCGGAACATGATAGCCGCACTTGGATCGCTGGAGTAAGCCAGATTATCGCCTTCTGCCAACGTTGTTGGGAAGTCCAGCCAGCTACCGATGTAGCGCAGGTTGTCCGATGTGGAGGAGTTCAAGCCATCCGGCAAGAGCGGCAAGCCACTATTCGCGCCGATCACCTGAATGCCTTCCAGACCGATGTAAAGCACGTTGGATTGCGGGCTGATCGTAATCGTCACAGGGTTCGTTCCTGTACCAAGATTCAGATCACCAGAGGCGATGAAGGTACGGTTGCCATAAGTTGCACCAACCTGCGTTGGATTGTTGATCGTCTGGCAGTTGCCACCATTACACACGTTCATCGCACCGAAGCCCGCACCTCCTGTATGATAGACGACGATACCATCGGTTTCTGCCGGGATTACGTCGAAGGTGGCGGTGTTGGTCGTGCCAATTGCGTAGTATACGTTGCCGCCACGGGGTCCCAGTGCATCCAAAGGTAGCCAGACGTTGTTATAAGTGATGTTGTAGTCGTTATTGATCGGCGCGGTATCGTAGTAATCCGGCGCGAGTGCCTGCGACTGTACAGGTTGGATCGCTTCCACAGCGGCGAGACCACTTGTCGCCCGAATTGTCACCAGCGCGTTTGTACCAGTAAGGTTGAGTCCGCCAACACCAGCGTTGATGCGCGTGGGGACAGCAAGGTCTTCCACTACACTGCCCAGAGTCACTGCTTGGCAGTTTTCATTCTCGTTACGGCACACTTGCATCGCACCCCACGCCGCACCTGTCGGGTGGTAGATCACGATCTCATCTGTCGTATTGGCGTTCACGCGGAAGTCGACGGTTGCCGTTGTATCACTGGTATAGATAGCGGTGGCATCCACCAGGCCTGCCTGTTGCCACACCGACCACAAGCCGCCATATTCGACAGGCATATCATCGGGGTTGTAGACCTCACCAGATGCCAGTACCGGACGCGCCGTATCGATGACTTCGATGGACTCGATGGCAACCACAGCCGCACTCAAGTTACGGATTTCGATGGTGTATGCGCCCGGTGTATCGAACCAGATAGCAGTGGGTTCCTGCCACTCGAAAGCAATGGCATCGCCAGTGAAGAACGTACAGTCACTACCGTCTATGCAGACTTCAAACGCGCCATAACCGGGGCTGATACCACGATTAATCACGATACCAGCACCATCCACCCAGAAGTATGCCGCCGCTGTCGCATCAACCGTATAGACCCATTCACCACTTGCAGGTCCTGCACCGATATAATCAACCCAGTCGCTAGCATAAACGATCGAGTCGTCGGTGGGTAGGTTGTCACCAGTGGTGAGTTGACCATAGTTCGGTGTATCCGCAGATGGATTCTGGCTGACGATATGGAATGCCTCTAAACCGATGAACCCGTTACCCGCTGGTTTGATGGTTATCGGTGTTTCAGCCGCGCCAGTCAGGTTCAGCGCGTTACTAGAGATGAAGGTGCGGTTGCCAAAGGTCGTCACGATGTTAGAGTTCGGGATAGATTGGCAGTTTTCATTGACGTTACGGCATATCTGCATTGTGCCGTAGCCAGGTCCGCCAGTATGGTAGATCACGATGCCATCGATATCATCCGGGATTACTGTGAAGCTAGCGGATGCACTGGCATTATTCGTGTATTTCAGCGAACCACCACGCACACCTGCCGCGAAGAAATCCAGCCATTCACCAGAATACGTCAGATTGAAAGCAGTGGACTGTCGTGTTTCCTCATAGTAACCAGGTGCCAACGATGAAGGCGCACCAAGCACCTGAACACCTTCAACGGAGATAAAGCCACCGCCGGAAGAAATTGTGATTGTGCCTTCTGTCTCACTCGTGAAGCCAAGATCAGCTTTATTTAACAGGAATGCCTGTGAATATGCCGTGGGTGAGTTGAAAAGCACCTTCAATTGACAGGTATTGCCACAGACCTGGATCGTTCCCCAAATGCTACCCGTCGAGTGATAAACAGCGATACGATCTGTTTGGGTAAGATCAACGTTGAATGACAACTCTCCGGATGCATCATTAGTGTAGAAGCCAGTGCCTTCCACCATTTGTGGCAGTGTCCAGCGTACCCAGTCACCAGTATAGGAGAGTTCCGGTGCATCGTCATTGTAGAAGCCCGCACCGAGGACAGGCGAATCGCCAAAGACCTGCACACTATCAATGCCAATAGGTGCGGCATCCAAACTCCTTACTGTAACGGTCTGGATACCCGATGACGCGGTGTACACCGATGAGGATGTACCCCAGAAGGTAGAGGCGGAATTACCCGTGAACGTGCGGCAAGTCGCGCTGACACACACTTCCATCGCACCCCAACTCGGTGCCAATGTCCGTGAGATATTGACGCCGCTCCCGTTGATGCGGAAGACAGCCACCGCACCGGAGTCAAACGAGTAACGCAATGTGCCATCACTCGCGTCTGGCGTGGCGAAATCTAACCAGGAGCCGACATAAGTTACACGTGCATCTTCCGCAGAGTAACTGCCTGCGTTCAATGCTGTCTGCGCTTCTAGGAGTTGCATCCCCTCAATAATCGTAAACCCTGTCGAGATGTTGCGAATTTCAACAGTGTTCTTGCCAGAGCCAATACCCGTAACCAGCGCAGTTTGCGCGTAAGTCCATGCCGGCGCGTTAGAATCGACTGTCTGTCGTCTGATTCCATTTACATAGATGTCGAACAGCCCGAAGCCTGGACCTGCTGTGTAGTAAAACAGCATCGTATCGGTGAGGTCACCATCGATATCGAAGGTCATACTGCCATTGATAACATTGGTGTAACCAAGCGAACCACCAAAGGAACTCGGAGATGGGAAGCTAGTATACCAACCGTTTACTGTCGCCGTTCCTACCGGGTCGAAATCCGTCTGGAAATCGGCATGGCTATATGAACCGGGCGGTAGACCATTGGCACTGCGGACACTAATCGCGTCGATAATCAGGAAAGCACCAGGGGTGACATTGGTGATTCTCAGGCGGCGCAATTCGTTCTTCGCGCCGGGGATGTCATCCAGCCCTTCACAACCGAAGGTCGAGGAGCCACCTATCGAGATATTGGTCGAGAGCGTTTCCGGCTTAGGCTCGATGCTACAGGAGAGTTCGGCGTAGGTATTGTAGTTTGCCGCATCCAGCGCACCTGATTCATCAGGATCAATTTCGATCTGATAACTCGCACCGCCCACTAAACCGTAGAAATTCAGGCTGAAGGCATCGCCGATGAAGAAGAAGTCAACGCTTGTCCCTGTGTTTGTATAGTGCCAGGTGTTGTTAGTCGCCTCCTCGAAGTAGAAGGGGAACCAACCATCTTGATAGACGAAATCCAAGCTGGCGTCATCGTGCAAGCCGGGTCCGGCGATGCGCTTGGTCACGACCATTCGCGCCCGCCGTGTGGCGGTTTCGCCGTCAAGGTCAGTGACGCGATAGGTGAATTCGATGGCACCGTCAATGCCGGATGCCGGAGTGAACTGGAACACACCATTATTCACTGCATCATCTATGGCGGCGTTCATCTCACCCTGTGTGGGGTTCGCGCCTAAGCCGAACAGCAACGGCTGATGCCCCGCCGCACCTGTATCCACCACGAACTGGTCGAACATGAACGGATAGTCGGTATCTGCCGGTGTCGCTAGGTTATTGTCCTCATCCGGGTCAGAGAAGCTGATGAACGGTGAGAAATCCACAAACGGGCGCAGACGATAGTTCACTGGTGTCGATAGGTCGGTGAAGATCACCTGTGTATCAGCGTCGCCAACGGGCGGACCGTCATTTGCCGGGGCGATCTGGATGTTGACCAGACCGAGATCAGTTGTACCAGTGTCCAGCAAGCCTGTCGCCGTGTAGTTAAAGGCAATTGGCGAGTCGGCGACGGTACCATTGTAGTAGAAGTCCTCCGGCGGACAGTACGTAATCCGGAGATCTTCATCGTCGAAGGCAATCGGCTGACCACCACAGGCATTAAACGGATCAGGATCGTAGATAGTCGGCAGGTTCGTGAAGTTGAACGAATACGGACTGTAACCGCCGATCACACGGCTGTCGATGTCAAACGTAATCGCACCAGCGTCCTCAGAAGCGGCGACATTCAACTGACCGTCATCGTTCAAGAACGAAACAGGTTCGGGGTCGGAAAGTTCATACGCGCCGAGATCAATGATGTCGTTCGCGGTATTGCCGTCGAAGTTAGTACGGTCAATCAAACGCGGCAAGCCCATTGCATCCAGCGGGAGCGGGTTCGCACCGGGGTTCTGGATGTCGAAGCCAAGCAACGCCGACACAACCGCGTTATCACCGTCATCGACACCTAGCGGCGGTGCCGTCGGGATGGGATCGCCGGGGTTGGTATTGCGGATGTCATACGGCAGGAGACGATAGGGGTTTTCCGGGTCGAAATCCAGGAAGAAACGGGCTTCTTCGAAATCGGTTATCGCTTGCTGGTCGCCTATATTGAGCGGAGTCAGAATGTTGCCGTTACCGCTGATTGCGGTACCGCAATCGCCGCCCTGTATTGAACCCGGAATAAACCAGTTCGTTCGTAGCCCGTTGTCGGTGCCACCACTGATGGAGTTACATTCTATGAACTGACCATTTTGCGTGGAGTCGCTGAACACACCCACCGGCGCGATGTTGTTGAAGAACAGGTTATTCACCGCGTCGATCTGATGTCCAGCACGTTGAGCAAAGTTGGAGTTCGGTCCGGCGACGAGGATAATCGCACCAACCACGTTACTGGTCAGCGTGTGGTTGACCACAGTGTTATTGATGAAACGGAACTGCCGCCCCTGGAAGAGATTGATGACAGGTCCGAACAGGTTGTTATCTTGGAACACCGAACTGTAGATATTGACCGGATAGGTCACGTAGTCGGTGGCAGAAGGCACTGAAATTTCGTTAATCCAGTGGTCGATAGTGATGACGGCACCGGCAGTATTGCCGATAAAGCGGTTACGGAACAAATTCGCTTGAACGCGCTCGATCAGCACAATGGAATTACGTCTATTGAACGATGACACACTACCGATACTGTTGTTGCTGAAGGTGTTGCCCTCTACCAGCACCGTTTGCTCATCGGCAATCACCGTGTTACCCGTCACCTGCAATGCGGTGGTCAGCGCCACTGGCACACCACTATCTTCCGGCACGACGAACCCATCAAAGGTATTTTCCAGCACGATTACATCGCTACTGTTACCAACCTCCAAAGCCGCATCGAACCCGGTGAAGATGTTGTCAGAAATCGTTACATTGGTTGAATCCGCGACCAGGATGGGCGACGGTGGTGCCACACGTAGATCGGTTAAGCTGTAGATATATAATGGCGACGATCCAGTGAAGCTGATGCCGCTAATCTCGACACTATCGACGGCGTTCAGGTAGATGCCGCCACCACTACTGCTAAGGAATCCTTCTGTCACGGCGATGGAACTGCCGAAGCGGTTAACTTCATCCGCCGCGTCGTAAGACAGTATGGTGAGCGAGGTTGTCGGGTCAGGAATTTCGAAGCCAGCGACATATTCGCCCGGTTGCAAGATCACGTAAGGGATGTTGTTGGCAACGGCTTGTTGCACGGCATACGCCGGACTCCAGAAAGGTTCTGAAGGCGACCCGGTCTGTGCCGTACCCATATCCGCATTACCGACATAGTACGCTTCGCTATCAAGCGGGTTGCCTTCCAGCACAGCGAATGTTGAGTAGTTCGCCCGCTGGTTGATGTTGAAATTCGGGCTACCGAGAACCGCCAGACCCGCACCAAACGTATTATCGAAACCATCCGGCGCACCAGCACCCACCGCGAGGTCAATGGCATGACCCATCAGGTATTGTTCCAGACGTTGCGGACGGGAAACGCTGAAATGCGCGTTCATCGCCGCATTTTGCGTGTTGGAGAATAGCAATGCAGACATACCAGCGACATGTGCGGCAGATGCCGATGTACCACCAAAGCCATAACCACTACTGCTCCCACCATCATCCGGGACGCACTCAGGCGCGATAGCGGCAAAACTGCTCGTAGCAACATACGACATGCTCACGATTTCCGGTTTGATCGCCGGGGTGTTCGCCTGTGAGCCAGGTCCAATGGAGCTATCGGCGAGAATACGGAAACGATCTCTGATGGTGTAGGGATCGTTGTCGGTAGCGGTCACATCGCTACACACCGCGCCGACACCGATAGCATTTGGCGAATTGGCGGCGGTGGTCAGCGAGTCCGCGACATTGAATTGCGTCATGTCCGGGCTACCCATCACCTCCGCGCCAGAGATACCACTGGCAGTCCGCACTTCCAGCGTCGTCGGCGCATCACCGCTCACGCTGAGGGACAATTGGCAGGATTCGCCGCAACTGGACGGGACGGTATATTGATGGGCGGCAGTTCCCATGCGGGTCGTGCGGCTATCAAGCACCTGTCCGTCGCTGGTGGTCAAGGTGGATTCGTAGTTTTGAGGCGCGTCCGGTTCGTCCCAGCTGTAGCTGATGACGCTACCCGCACTGGCGCGAACGTTGATCGTCCCGCCCGTGCCAGCGAAACCGAAAGCACGTCCACCACTGCCCCCGGTGTTACCCGCGCTAGCGATGACTGGAATATCTAGGTTGAAAGCAACGGCAATCGCGTTGTTGATCGCGTTTGTATCCGCGCCGCCCAATGTATCTTCAACCGTGATGACGATGATGTCCATCTGGTTGGCAACTGCCGCGTTGATGGCGTCGTCAATAACACCCGAGTTACCGACCTGATACATGAACACACTCGAATCAGGTGCGATGTCACAGATAATTTCCACGACATTGGTACCGTGTGAGGTACCGCCGGTTGCGCCAAAGGACACACCCGCCGCGCCGAGACAGTCGGTTTCAGCACCAACAAGGTTAAAGCCAGCAAAGCCGATGTCGATCACACCGATGTTGACACCCGCGCCGCGAATACCCGCCTCATGCCAGGTGTTTGCACCGATGGTATCCAGTGAATGCGGTTTAATCGCGCCACCTGTGCCGAGTGCTTCCGCCTGTTGTTCGACGCTGGTCACGGAGGTCGAAACTGCCCGCATCGGTTGGCTGATCGCCCGGATGTCGTCCTCGTTGACGAGCATCAGCAAGCCCTCAAAGCCGATAAAGGCATTGATGCTCCCAGCATTATCCGATCCAGTCACGATGCCGCCCACTTCGGCGACCATCGCGGTCAGTGCTTCGGCGGTGACGCCATCCACGCCCCAAACGACGACCTCAAGCTGGTTGGTGTCGTTCAGCACCATGAAGTAATCCGACGCATAAGCGATAGCGGCGTCGTTGCCTTCAGCCGTGTAGGTTTCCAGCAAGCCGAACAGTGCCGCGCCGAGTTTTTCCACATGGGTTTCATCAAGCGCGTAAGGTACGGCGGTCTGTGTGCTGTCCTCATCGGAAAGGTCGTAGACGAAAATATCATCGACGAGGACAGCAGAGCCACCCGCCAGCACGATTTCACCGCCAGTCAGCGGGGTTTCATCAGTGTAAGTGAGCGTTTCCGCGTCATCGACATTAACGACGATATCCGCGCCGATCATCGCCACACTCAGCGCGTACCAGGTATCCGGTGTGCGCTCTGCGGGGACGCTGGTCAGCAGGGTAGTTTCTTCGCCTGCCACACGATACAGCGCGGTTTGAGTCAGTTCAAACGCCAGCAGGTAGGATTCATCCTCGAAGGTGCGGAAGGACAGGTTGAGTCCGGTTGCGCCTTCACCAGCGTTAATATTTACAAGAGTTTCCAGACTGAAATCGGTCAGGAAAATGGTCGGAGCGGGACGTGCTTCGCCACCTACATTGAGTTGAAGCACATAATTCGCCTCGCCGTGTGCGACGACGCTGGTACCTTCGCTCAACGCCCAGCCGGAAATCTGGCTGTCAAAATCAGCAAATGCTACCGGAGTCAATACGTCCTCTGCAACCTCTGGGGTCGCTTCGGGGGTCGTCTCGACTTCTGGTGTGGTTTCGATCTCCGGTTCGGCAGTCACTTCTGCCGTTACTTCCGCTGTCACCTCAATTTCCGGTTCGGCGGTCACTTCTGCCGTTGCTTCCGGCTCAACCTCTGCCGTCGTTTCGGGAGTCGTTTCGATGCCCGTTTCAGCAGTTACTTCTGCCGTTACTTCCGGCTCAACTGCTTCGGGTGAGGGGTCGATCACAGGAGCTTCTGTGACCTCTGCCGTCACTTCCGGCGTCACCTCGATAATCGGTTCGGCAGTAGGCGGGACAACCGTCGGCGGGACGATGGTCGGTTGAACCACTGTCGGCGGCGCGACTGTCGGTTGAATCACCACAGCAGGCGGCGCAGTAGTCAATTGACGGATCGTAATGTCATCGACCTGTATCATGCCCATGTTGTTGGTGCCCGTGCTGAAGATTACCCCACCTGCTGGAAGCGGAACGGGGGTTGTGTAGCTGATTTGCGGGGTGCTGTTGATCGTCACAGTGAACGACCCGCCAAAGGCTTGCACATCGACCAGATACGTGCGCGGGGTGACATCCCCGGCAGGAATCACGATGGTCGGCGCGGAGTCCTGCAGTAGCGTCACACCCTGGAACAAGCTGGCACTGCCATCGGCGCGGAAGGTCACATTGTAGTTATCCGCACCCACCCGGAACGCAATATTCGCCGTGTTGCCCGGCGTGATGCTCAGAGTGGCGGTGATGCCCAGGTTGTTCCACATCAGACCCGGCACAGTGGCAGTCTCGAAGCCGCCCGTTGTACCGAGTGCGAGGTTGCCTTCCTCGATGGTGATGAGCGACCAGTTCTCGCTCAACAACCAGTTGGAGACATCACCATCGTTGAAATCATCGCTGAAAACGGCGGGAGTCGTCGGTTCGGTCACGACCACTGGTGTTTCTGTCGGCGGTTGTGTGGGGACGACGACATCCTCAACAGGAGTCACGTCTTCGACAGGTGTAGGGACGGTTGCCGTTGCTTCCGGTGCCGTCTCTACCTGGTCGATAACTTCCGGTGTGGCTTCGGGCGGTTCATCGGTCACCTCTTGTGCCAGCAGTGAGCCGTAACTTCCCGGTGGAGCCACCAGACTGATAATCATCGATATAAGAATAAGAGCTGATAGTGCAGACGATATGAGCCGTCTTTGATTAGAACTCATCCGTTCCTCCTGGAATGAATGATAAACAATTGACGATGTATAGGTACTTTACGTTTTACATACCGTGAAGGCAATCAAAACGATACGGGGTGAATTGTTTAGAAATTGTCAATAAAC
>Ga0006883J46559_1004566_pt1 | contig 12764 bp, 11 predicted proteins | sample ElkSlonscriptome_7_FD_46559 | JGI IMG/M metagenome (IMG submission 46559) | reverse complement strand
CCGCATGTAATCGCAATGTATACATCACCGATATGATTCAAATTACGGGTAGCAATCAACCCCCCAAATGCCGCTATAAGCAGCACCGTCGCCCAACCAAATGTGTGCGTCATAAACCGCTGAGAGCGCCCATACACTGCAATAATCACCCCTGTGGTAAACCACCACAGGAAGATGACATAAGAAACGGGTAGCAAGAAATCAAGAAGCGGCATGGTATTCCCTTACATCGCTACCATATGCCGTGCTTGCGCGGCGACAATATCGGCAGTCATACGCATTTGTCTGCCCCAGGAAACGGGTGCCATCTTCTTGAACATGTAAGATTCGAATGTAAGTTGCTGTACATCCTTGTTGTTGCACATATCTGTGAACACTTCCATTTGCCGCTCATTGCCATAGCCCCACTTCTGCAACCACTGCAAGAAACGGTACATCGTGCGGTATTCCTTCCACCACTGCTGCTGGAAGCGGTGCAGCGCGTAGCGGTCTGTACGAGGCAGCACATCAATGAGTGTTTGCGCGGCAAGGTGGGCGCTCTTCATCGCCCAGTAAATTCCCTCGCCCGATGTCCCCACAACCAACCCTGCTGCATCACCGACAAGCATTACACGGTCAAATGCAATTTGGTCGCGTGGGTGGATGGGTAGCGCATGGGCTTCTTCCAGGAAGATTTCGCCGCCTGCCAGTTGATCGGAAAGGCGCTCTTTCAGGTTCCCCAGGAATTTACGCATATCTTTGGTCTTGCCCGGTCCGACACCGCAGCCCACTGCCACATGATCGGACTTCGGGAACACCCAGGCGTATAAGTCGGGGCTGCTGCTTTGCCCCAGGTACAGGCTAGCAGTATCATGCCAGTATGCCATCTTGTCTTCTGGTAAGCGGATGCGCTCTTGAATCGCCACACAGTACGGCAAGCGCGGTTCACCTAATAATTTTGCCGTTGTGGAATACGCGCCATCAGCGCCAATCACTGCTTCTGCTTCGATGGTGTCTTCGCGCTGGCAGCCCTTTTGCTTGTAGCTAACGATCACGCCATCATCGCGCACATCCAAACCAGTGAGCTTTGCCTCAATAAGTTGGGCACCGTTTTTCACGGCACGTTGGCGCAGCCAGGGGTCAAGATCTTCGCGGCGTGCCATCGCCACGTAGCCTTCTACACCTTTTTCCAAGCCTTCAATTTTGATGTGAGCGGTGCGTTTGCTGGGTGAATTGATCTCCGCGTTGTGAACCTTGCGCGAGATCAGCGATTCTGGAATGTCAAATTCGGTGAAAGCGATGGGAGGGAGTGCCCCGCCGCATGGCTTCACAAAAGATAAGTCACGTTCTAATATAATGACCGGAACGCCAGCTTGTGCTAGCGTATTTGCGGCGGTTGAACCACCTACGGATGCCCCCACGACAACAATTGGTTTCATCTAGCTACCCTATTCCCTATGTTAACTTGCATTTCCCCTCGGACTCTCTATTGAGAAGGTTCCCGTTTATCAGGAAGCTCTTCTACAAACCCCTAAGCCCGATGGCAGCTACCAGCATCCCCCAAACAAAAAAATTGACACCGATAGCACTAAACTTTAAGTACATTTCATCTGGTTGGCGCAAGAAACTGCGTTGAAGCGGTAACTGTGCCAGCAAAATAACCGTGATAATCAACGTCGCCCAGAGTTGCCCCCAAGCCGCAAACGCTGCAATCACGCCAACTTGTGCAATATTCATCGTGGCAACAATCGAGCGTGCCGCCCACTGCTTGCCATGCAGCACTGGGATGGTGTTCACGCCGCTTGCCTTGTCACCCTCAATGCTCTTGTAATCGTTAATCGTCATAATGCCGTGTGAGCCAAACGAGTACAGCAGCGCAATCAATATACTCGGCCCAGTAATCGACGCGAATGCCGCGTGCCCTGCCATCCATGCCAGCCCCTCATAAGAGATAGCCACCATCGAATTGCCGTACCAGCCGTTACGCTTCGCACGGACGGGTGGCGCACTGTAGGCAACTGCAAAAAACAGACCAATCCCCGTAAACAGGAAGACTTCCCTGCCCAGGTAAAGCGAAATGCCCACGCCAATCGGCACTAGCAGCAGCACCATCACGGCAACCTGCCACAGCTTCACCGCACCCGATGGAATCGGGCGGTTCGGCTCGTTGAGTGCATCGACTTCACGGTCAAAATAGTCGTTAATCACCTGAGAGACACCGCAAAGCATCGGTCCTGCCATGAACATCGCCAGCAAAATGCGGCTCACATCTGCGACACTCCAACTAGTTGCACCGCTGGCAACTGCCCCACACATAATCGCATATGTCGGGCCAAACCACGTGATCGGCTTCATCAGCTTTATAAACTGCGAAAACGCCGGGCGTGATGCCGCGAACGTGGTCGAAGTGGTTTGCGCGAAAGACTGTTCCATGAGATTTACTTTCGTTGACAGTCAAAAGAGTGGGTTAGGGTGTTTGCACACCCCAACCAATTTTTGCTTATTCCGTATTGGCGTTCATGCCCATTTCGGTGCCTGCTTCTTCCATTTCTTCCGGTTCCATCTGGAAGATATCTGGCAGTGGCAGCACAGGTTGCGATGCAATCGTATCTGGCATCACTTCCACACTAATGGCAGAACCACTCGGCACAACTGCTTCGCGGTGGCACATCCAACAAGAAGAATCTTTGCCGCCCAAAATCTCACCGTACTCGTTTTGGATATACTGCGTCATTTGCAGCATTTGCATTGAGTAGTGCTTCGCTGGCACCTCATAGCTTGGAAAGTAGCGTGAGTTATGGCAGTGTGTACAACCGACATTCAAGCTGGCGTTCATGTGGTACATCGCATACTGATTTTCTTGTGTGCGTTCTAAGCCAATGTCGTTACGTCCATTGACATTGTAATACCCTTGTTCATCAACAGAGTAGAGAATATCCTCACCCAATTGCAGACGAAAGTCATCTGGCAAGAAGCTCATCTTCTCGTTCGGGTACGTTACGAACTGCGCTTCCCCATTGTGGCAAGTTGCACAGGTGATCTGTGCGCCAGAGGGCTGCTTCACTTCGGAAAGTTCCGGTAGCATGTTTAGCCACTGCTGGTTCAAATCTTGCGACATACGCAGGTGTTGGCGTGCGCGCCACTTGTTCGCCTCTGCAACCGGTTCATCCCAGTAGTCAGCAGCGAAGTTGTCTAGGCTGTGGCAGTAAGTGCAGTTCACCTGCAAGCCCGCAACAAAGTGATTTAGCATGTAGCCGTTCACCTCATGGGTCGTTAGCCCTTGCAGTACCTGCACGTTTTGCGGCTCTGGGAAGTCTCGTGCATAGTTACCCATTGCCACATACGATTCTGCGCTCACGTAGTCTTCTACGTCAGAGTAGTAATTAACGTAAATTGGGGAAAGTTCTTCAAGCTCCCCAACCACCTCGATCTCATTCACATCCTGAACCGTTGCGTTGATCCAGCTTAGTATCAAGAATGCGGAGCCTGCCATCACAATCGTCACGACCAAGAACGTTACAACGAATTGCGCCCTTTGGTTCCCGATTGCTTGTCCTAATAATCTAAAGTTCATTGTCCTTCCCCAAATGCGTTTTGGTGTTCAGTTTGACCTGTTCCACCTGTAGGTATGTATCCGCTTTGTCTTAGGGGCATAGCACATGCTACACCCCTAAGTTGTGCTAGTTACTAAAATGGCGGTGCCACGAAGCCGGACTGTACTGCCCAGTCGAACCAGTCAAGGACGATGGTTCCTGTGAGCAACACACCAATGCCGCCAGTAATTGCCACACCTGCTGCGAACCAAATCGCCCAGTAGTGGATTGATTTCGAGTTAACATTGAACCCCATGCACCAGCGCCAGAACAACTGCGAACGATGTGTACCGGTGCCTTCTGCCATCATTTCTTCTACTTCGCGGTAAGAGCCATACTTGGAGCTTGCCACGATAGTTGCACCGTGCATTGCCAGCAGCAACGTAGCGCCGAACAAGAAGAAGATCGACAGCATATGGAATGGGTTATAATAGAAGTTGCCGTACTGCACACTAAGTGCGTTCGTCCAGTCCAGCACAGCGCGGAAGCCCTGCCCCGGTGCCTGCGCCCAGTTACCCAAAATCACCGGACGAATAAAGTAGATGACGAAGTACAGGAACAGCGCGCCAACAAAACTTAACGTCAACTGCGGCCCAATACCTGCGGCGCGAGAGCGGTTGTAAATACGAACTGCCCAGGCAATCACAGCAACGTGAAGTAGTGATGTTGCCACAATCCAGTCACCACCTGCATACCAGGACGGTGCCCCAAAGCCCGATTCATACGGCGGTGGGTTCACTGCCAACACCCAAAACTCACGAGTGTACGCAATAAAGTCATAGCCCACTTCATGCCCGAAAGACTCCAGGATGATGAAAGTCGCAATACCACCTGCAAATACAGAAATCGTGCCAGAAATACCCAGGTAAATTGGACCCAATTGCCCCAGGTCAAATAGGCGCTCTAAGAAGCGTACACGGTACGGGCGGCGAATAGCTGTGCCTTCAATGCCGATACCGCCATACTCTACATCGTCCGGGTCAACCGGTACATCGCGCCGCCCGCGCCAAATGACAGCACCCATGATAATGGTTGCTGTTGCCGCGCTGGCAACACCCAGGCTTTCCCAAATCGGCAGGATCGTCCACCAATCCCAAAAGCCCGTCCAGTCCGCAACGAAAGTACCCGTAAGGTAAATGCACACGTTAGCGAACAGCACCGAAGCCACACCCACCCACAACGACAGGCGATGAATACCGATTTCACCAATGCTGTAGCCCTGGATGTTACGAGCGAACGAGTCAACGTTTTCTTCGCTCTTATAAGGGCGGTCTGCCATCATCAAAATAAACGACCCATGCAGCGATAAAACAAATGCTGCCAGGAAGAACAGCGAGATAGCAACGGCATGGAACGGATTATAGAAGAAGTTAAAATACTGGTACCCAATATTGGAAACCCAGTCTAAGTGGTGGGTAATGCCAAGCGCAAACCCATTGCCCCATGCACCCATTGCAATCGGGCGTAGGTACTGAAGGGTGATCCATGAGGAAACAACTGCCCCATAGGCAATTGGAATTTCATAGGTCATATCAAGCTTGCGCGACAGATCAACCTGGCGCATTGCCCAGCCGATAAATGCAATCGTGGCGGCAAACACAATCACCTGCCACATAAAGCCTGGTTCACCCGGCCCAGCAAGTGATAGCCCATTGCTAATCGGGGGTGGGTCGAGGCGTGCTTGCAAAATGTTCCAGCGCACACCCTCAATAATGTATACTTGGTAGAAGTAGAATAGGGTGCCAATAACGATCCCCGCCATGGACACAACGCCAAACGTACCTACATAAAAGCGCCCAACCCAAAAGTCAAACGGATCTGCACCAAACCAAGCCTGCATCAACGTGCCACCTGGTTGTTTATAATACTTTTCTACCTCAGCGAAGGTGACTACCTCACCTTCCATTGCCCGCTCAATTGCCGGACGTTTACCTCTGATCGGGTCGTCATCACCGATGACGGTGCCCGTGATAGCCTTGTAGGTCATGGCTTTTCTCTATGCCCTTCCCTTGTGTCTCATGATAGATGGATAGGGGGTGAAATGACGACCTTAGTAAAGGCTGCCAAATCCCCCCTCATGTGGGCTGCTGCCAACAGCAGCAGCGCATACTGCCACTTATCCGAACCAGTTATATTCTGCAGTACTCAGCAGGATGAAGTGGATTGTCAGCGCAATGCCGATGCCCATCAGAACGTAAAGCAGCATTGTTGTGCGAAATTGTACGGGACGATCTTCAATGTTCATGAACTTTAAATCTCCTTGTTATGTGGACTAGGTCTTACTGACCGAGCCACGGTTTCCAGATGAATACCAGCGTGTGAGCGATGACAGCAATCGCTAAGAAGCCGTAACTGGCTTTCACAACGATATCATGCATCAGCCACTCTTCGTTCGTGAACAAGTTCTTCCACGGATCCGGTACGCGATCGTTCTCAAAAACGCTGCGTCCTTCTTCTACTACAACCACATCTTTATCACTCATCGATGTATCTTTCCTCCTAGGATGACTTCGTTTACAACGATGTTGCTAACCAATGAGCCTTTCATTTGTGCAGAAAGTCTTGGTGCACCCCCTGCGGCCCTTTCGGTTACAAAATTAGGAGGGGCAAATATTTGCCCCATCTTCCATAGCACCCGCTTATTCTTCTTCTGCGGTAGCTATTGGGAAGAGATCATTCTCCAACATCAGGTCTATCGCTGTCTCCAGCGGAATGCTGACGTTACCTTCTTGTACTGCCCCGGCACCAAAGCTCTCGAGAACCTCAAACTGCTCTTCCGTCAATCCGTCATAAAACACGGTGAGTTCATCAGGCAGTGCGGGCATAACCTCAAGTGGTACCTGCTGGCGCAATGGCTCTAGTGGGTTCGCCTCAAGTTGCTCAAACGGTGATACCCAATAGCCAAAGAAGAATACGGCGAAAACAACTGCTGCCAGTGCAATGAAGACTGCACTCCAGCGGGAAAGGACACCAAAGTTAACCCCAAGTGCCTCTGCGTTCGGCGGTACTACGCGCTCATTAGCTGTATTTTGATTCGTTGCCATTGGTCGCGTCCTTTAGTTACTCGTGAAGGTGAACTCTGCCTGTAATTCTTCTGGCAGGTCTTCAAACGGTGCGTTTTGGCTGTACTGCAATGCCCTGATGTAGGCAATTACTGCCCAGCGTTCTTCTGGTGTTACCTGGCTGGCAAAGCTATACATCGCATTTTGACCGTTAGTAATTGCGTCAAAATAGTCACCCACAGGCTTTTCGCGGATTTCTATATCATGATACGATGCCGGTGCCGGGAACCCTTCTTCACTTAGTACGCCATCACCATAGCCAGCATAACCGTGGCAAGTTGCGCAGTAACTTTCGTACTCAATACGACCCTCTTCCAGCAGTTCCCGCGTAACGGGGATAGGGAAAGAATCAGCGAATTCGCCGTCAATCGTACCGTTATAGAAGTGCTCGTCTTCACCCAGGTAGCCAATTGCAACTGCCTCTGGCAAGATCTCTCTCGCCGCAGTACCGAAAGCTTGGCTTTCATCATAGGGTTTGTGTAGCTTAGGCTGCTCTGCCAGGTTGCCACAGGCTGCCATCAAAGCAACCAACAGCGATAGTGACACAACGCCCAACCCTTTTTGGATACGGTGCTGTAACATCAGGCTTGCACCTCACTTACATTTAGTGCCCCTAACCCTTGCAGGAATGCAGTGGTTTCTGTGCGGTCAAACTTATCATCGTAGACCGTCACGCACAGGAAGAACCGATTGCGCGAGGCTAATTCGATATTCGGTGTATTAAAAATTGGGTGATACGGCAGTGGCAGGTTCGATCGTAAGAACAACCCTATCAGGTTAAATAGTGCCGCACCCAAAATGGCACTCTCAAACGTGATAATCATGAACGCTTGCCAGCTATTGAACGGACGACCACCGATGTTCATCGGGTAAACCGTCACATCCGTTACAAACTGCATCGTGAACCCCAGGAACCCGCCTAGCAAAAAACCAGCGAATACAATCCAGGGCAAGTAATTGGTGTCTTGGCGCAAAATCTGCGCCAAGCCTTCCACTCGATACGGTGAGTATGCCCGCATATCAGCGTAGCCCGCATCACGCGCTTCTTGTGCTGCTTCTAACAGTGACTCAGCATTTTCAAACTCGGCTGCCACACCATACAGCGAAACATCTGTCATTGGTACTTGTGCGCTTGCCATCGTTAATGTCCCCCAGCCTCTTCTGCCGCCAACAGTTCCGTCTCATAGATCGGAATGATCGGTAGCACACGGATAAACAGGAACAGCAGGGTAAAGAACAAACCGAACGGTGAAATCAGCGTTAGCCAATCCCAAATCCCTGCATTAAAGAAGTCCCAACCGGCAGGAATGTGAACGTACTGCAAACTCATCGTGATAATCACGAAGCGTTCTAGCCACATACCAACAAGGACAAGCAGACAGATCGTAACAAGCAGCGGTATATTGCGCCGAATACGTTTGAACCATAGCGCCTGGATCACAACCACATTGAAGATCACCATCAGCCAGTAGAACGGGGCATATGGACCAATGAAACGTTGTACCGTGAGCACCCACTCACCCTCATGACCGAGATACCATGCAGTGAAGTATTCCATCAGGTAGCCATAGCCAACCATCAAGCCGGTAATCAGCACGAACTTCGCTGCGTTTTCCATGTGGTCAATCGTAATAATATCTTGCAAACCATACGCACGTCGTAACCCCGCACCCACGATGATAACCATCGCAAAGCCTGAGAAGACCGCGCCCGCAACAAAGTACGGCGGGAAGATCGTATGGTGCCAGCCGACTGTGTTAGCAATCGCAAAGTCTAGCCCCACAACACTGTGAACTGAGATCACGAGCGGGGTAGCAATCGCTGCGAACAGGTAGCTTGCATTGTGTAGGCGTTCCCAGTGTTCAGCATCACCACGCCACCCAGTAGAGAGTGCGCCATAAAATGCCTTCAGGAACCAGTTGTCTGTCTTATCACGCATGGCGGCTAAGTCTGGCATCAAGTCGATGTACCAGAACATCAGCGAAACCAAGCCGTACACGGTGATCGCAAATGCGTCCCATGCCAGCGGGCTGCGCCAGTTTGGGTTCAGCAGTAACGTGTTCGGGTATGGGAAGATCCAATATGCGAATTGGAGACGACCCAGGTGCAGCAGCGGGAACAAGCCCGCCACTGCCAGCGCGAACAGCGTCATTGCCTCTGCAAAGCGGCTAAAGGCGCTGCGCCAATGCTGGCGCAACAGGAGAAGCACTGCGGAGATAAACGTCCCCGCGTGACCGATACCAATCCAGAACACGAGGTTTACAATCGCAAAACCCCACACAACCGGATTGTTAATATCCCAGATACCTACACCGCGCCACAACAGCACACCAATGGTGAACATAAACACGCCTAGCAAGCTAGCGGAGATCAAGAAGCCAATCCACCACCACAACGGGGTGCCAGTGAAGATCGTACCGCTAATCTTATCCGTGATACTGCCCGGCGCGCCCAATGTGGGTTGCGGGACTGGTGTAATCGCCGTAGACTGCCCCGGAGAGCGCCGCGGTTTGTTTTGTCTCAACATACCCATCGTCCTCTATGCTTCTTCTTCCAGCGCGTCATTCGGGTTGGTGATGCGTGCCAAGTAAGTGGTACGCGGCACCGTGCCAAGCTCTTCTAGCACGCCATAGTCATGCGGCTCTTGCTTGATCTGAGCAATGCGGCTGTTTTCGTCGTTCAAATCGCCGAAGATAATCGCTTCTGTTGGGCAGGCGACAGCACATGCTGGCATCACTTCCCCATCACTGATGCGGCGGTTATCAACTTGTGCGTCAATGCGGGCGCTCTTGATGCGCTGTACACAGTACGTGCATTTTTCCATGATGCCACGCGCACGAACGGATACGTTCGGGTTGCGCTGCTCTGCCAACAATGCAGACTCATCAATGTAGTCCAAGAAGTTGAACTTACGCACGCTGTACGGGCAATTTGCCGAGCAGTAACGGGTACCAATGCAGCGGTTATACACCATCTGGTTGATGCCTTCGTCACTGTGTACGGTTGCCTGTACCGGGCAAACCTGCTCACATGGGGCGTTTTCACACTGCATACACGGGACAGGCTGGAAGTACGTTTGGTCTTCGCCTTCTGCGTGATATTCATCAATGCGCAGCCAGTGCATTTCGCGCCCTTTGATGACCTGCTCTTTACCCACGACCGGGATGTTATTCTCGGCTTGGCAGGCAATTACACAGGCGTTGCAACCCATACAAGATGTCAAATCAATCGACATCCCCCACTTATACCCGCCGGAGTAGTCATACTCTGGTAGCAGAGATGGCTCTGTCAGCAAATAGTTGTAGGTAATTTCGTTCGGATCCGCCAGCAGTTGGCTGATTGGTGCGTGCCGTACTGGTGAGTGTGTTTCAATCGGTGAGCTTTCATCGATATCAATTTGTGAGCGTGCTAAATCGTAGCGTCCTCGGCGGGTAACGGTCACACCGCTACCGCCCCAGGGTGCCGCTGATGTACGAACGTCATAAGCGTTAAAAGACATATTCGCATCAATGTCTGCACCAATGCCGCGCCCATAGCCTAGTGTCACCGTCACGGTGCCATCAGCATGTGTTGGCATGACATAAACTGGTGCCATCATTGTGTTGCCACCAAAGCCCAGTTCAACCAGGTCTTCGCTTTCAACATCCAGTTCGTCAGCAGTTGCAGCACTCATCAAAGCTGCCATATCCCAGGTAATCTTGGTCAATGGCTTAGGAAGTTCATGCAGCCATGCATTTGCAGCAAAACGACCATCCCATACAGCAGCATCTGGGCGGATAACTAACTCAAGTCCTTCACTCGCGCCAACAGCATTCGATTCAACATCGTCTGCCAATGATCCAACTAGTGTCGGCTCGATAATCTCTGCGGCGCTGTCTGCCAATACACCAGAGTGTAAAGTGGCACGCCACGCACCGTTGAAGTCATCGCCTTCGAACTCAGCTTCCCAATACTCGCGCACGATGTCGTAGCTGCGGCGTTCGTCGCCTGTCAACAGCGCCATCATCTCTACCGGAGAGCGAACCGTATCTAGCAGCGGTCCAATTGGCGGCTGAATGACGCTAACCGTACCATCGTAAGCGCGGGCATCGCCCCACTGCTCAATGAAGTGGGTTTCTGGCACATGCCACGTACTGGCGAGTGATGTCTCATCGTTGTACAGGGCAAGGTGTGCGCTAAACGGCACATTTGCCAGCGCGCCAGCAAAATCAATATCTGCTGGTGCGTTGTATACTGGATTACCGCCCATGATGAACAGCGCCTGTACATCCCCTGCTGCCATATCGTCAACGAGGGTTTGCAGGCTTTCATGCTGGTTAATTGGGCTTACTTCGATTGGCTCGGTATACATCACCGTGCTGCCCACGTTACCAAGGCTGGCGTTAATCGCGTGTACCAGCGCGTGTACTACCGGCGATGCTTCATCACCAGCAACTACAACGCTTGCACCTGCGTTTGCTTCCAGGTCGGCAACAATTGCGTCAAACGCTTCACTGCTCCACGCATCACCCGAAGCAGCCGCACCACCCTCTACGCCGAGTGCATCGGCAAGGGCACGCGCAAACGCTTCAACTTCGCTGGTACGCATCGTCAAGCGGTGATCGGCAACCGCCCCCGTTGGGGTTGGTGTGCTTTCTACTGCATACAGGCGATTCATTTCTGTCACGCCTGCCCCTGGACGAACCTTGCGCCCTGCCATGAAGTCACGCGCATAGCGTAAGCTACCCGGCATCGCGTTCATAAAGTCGCTATCTAATGAGACAACAACCTGCGCACTGGAGAAGTCATACATGGTGTTGGCTGGCTCGCCAAATGCCATGTTTGCGCCTGCCAGCACGTTATCGCGGGCAACGGGTTCGTATTGATGCCAGCTTGCCCCAGGATACATCTCTAAAAGTGTTTCCATCTGGCTTGCCAGCGTCGGGGATGTGACCGTTTCCGTCAGGATGCGCAGTTGCGAACCGTCTTCTAGCCTGGCAAGTGCATCGCCAACAGCGGCGACAAACTCTTCCCAAGAGCTAATACGATTGCCGTTTTCATCTGCCTGGCGCACAAAAACGGAACGTTCAGGATTATAAAGTTCTAAAATAGATGCTTGCACAAAGGGGTTACTACTACCCAAAGACCCCGGATGTTCAGGGTTGCCGTCTAGGCGCGTTGGGCGACCTTCGTGCGTCTCAATAATTACGCCTGTTGCGAACCCGCCAAGGCTCACAGCAGATGCGAAGAAAACCGGGCGCCCCGGTATGACTTCTTCTGGCGTACGAACATAAGGAATAATTTTCTCGTTCGGTGCGTCAGCAGTGGTACAACCCTGCAACCCGAACCCTGCTAGCGTCAGGGAAGCACCCATCAGCTTGAGGAAATTGCGGCGACCCATCCCCGAACCTTTGAGGATAGCCGCTTCCTTCGGGAATTTCTCCTTCAGGAATGCTTCAAAGTCCTTATGCGCTGCCAGTTCGTCATTATTACGCCAAATCACCTCGTTGGAAGGCTTGCCGTTTGACATGTTGCTTTCCTCTATATGGTCTACTTCATTCGGCATCGTGCAGTCCTCCCTAATGGTGACAAACGTTGCAGTTGCCCAGGTAGTCCACGTCAATGTCGTACTCTTCGATGAGTCCTAACCCGACTTCCGTCTGGTTTTCTGGATACTCATAGCCGAAGGTGTACACATGCTCTACAGGGCGAATGTACTGCTCAGGTTCGAAGTGGCAATCCAAACACCATTGCATAGACATCAAGTTCTGCTGCCATACAATCTGCATCTGGTCGACCTGCCCATGGCACGTCTCACACGCGAACCCGTTATTCACATGGGCGCTGTGGTTGAAGTACACATGTTCAGCAAGGTCATGAACCTTATTCCACTCCAATGGCACACCCGTCGCGTAGCTAGTCCGTACTGGCTCCAGCAATTCGCTGTAGGTCGCAATCTGAGAGTGGCAAGACATGCAGGTGTGTGTATCAGGGATACCACCGTAAGAAGATAGTTCAGCCGTTTCATGGCAGTTGCGGCAGCTAATGTTTAGCTGGTCGCTGTGCAGTGAATGGCTAAAACGCACCGGCTGGGCAATTGCCAAGCCGACAGAATCTTTAGTGAGGGGCGAACGCTCCCACACCACAATGA
>Ga0006883J46559_1003758_pt1 | contig 13461 bp, 5 predicted proteins | sample ElkSlonscriptome_7_FD_46559 | JGI IMG/M metagenome (IMG submission 46559) | reverse complement strand
CTCCGGTTCATCGGCATCACCATCCCCATCTTTGTCCGTTAGGGGAGCATCGGGATCAGTGGGAATTTCATTATCGGATAAGTCATTTACTGTTGTACCACCCGGAGATATACCCGTGGCTTCGACTTGGTTATTGTAGTTCTGGGTGAGGTCGGGTGGGGTGACGACGGCTTCTAATTGAACCCGGACGTTGTCACCTACATCTAGGCTATTGCCACTGCCGAGGAGATTTAGCGTCGGGTCACCAGCATTGCCAATCCCAGTAAAGTTAGGATTAATTGTCAGGTCATCGCTACTAACAGTGGTACTGACGACATTACCCACACCAAAGGTATCTTCTAAGTCTTCCAAAAGAGTGATATCGTCTAAAGGCACGTTACCCACGTTTTCGACCACTAAGTCATAGGTGACTTGGAAGCGGTTACCTCCAAGCGCAGTCACATCAGTGACCTCCTTGGCTACCCCAATAGCCGGATTTGGATTTAACACGATATCTACAGTCGATTCATTATTATCTGGATTTGGATCAGTATTAATTTCAGGAGGACGAACTTCGCCAAGGGCGGTGTTGGAAATTGTCCCTGTGGCATCAGGAGCAACCGTTCCTGTAATGTCTAAGGTAATCTGCTCACCAACACCCAGATCAATATTTGTCCAGTTGCCTGTATTGGGGTCGTAGTCACCTTCACTCGGTAGAAATGAGGGGTTTTCAATTTCTGTCGGCAGAACGTCAGTGACGTTGATTCGGGTGAAAGCACTGAGTACCTGTACTGGCGAATTCGGGTTACCCTCGTTAATCGCCGTAATCTGGTATGTGACCTGATCCCCTGGGACTGGGTCATCCGGAGAAACCGTTTTCTCAATGACTAAATCAATCGGGGCGAAGGGACAGGATGCACCATCATTTTGAGCGACTGAATCTAGATTCGAGGCAACTTGAATAAACCTTGCCCGATCATTTTGTTCAGGAGGCTCTCTTGTTTCCAGTCTATTAACCTCTCGAATTCTGTAGAGATTACCTGTTTGATTTTCGTAGGCGAATAAGTTGCCTAGCGCGTCAAAGAAGATAGCGCCCACAGCGCCAACCTCTCGACCTCCAACTGTCGGATCAGTGAAATCAGCTTCAAAAAATGTAACATTTCCAGTATTCGGATCAATGCGAGCTATCGAGCGGTTATCTGGAGTTGATTCATAACTATAGAAGTTGTCATCTACAGGGTTAAAGGCAATGTCAAAAAAGCTGCGATTTCCTGTCGTAATATCGACGACATCGACAACATCTGGCGGAATGGGTGGATTCGCGGTTGGATCTGCCACTGTCACATCAATTTTAACGAGCTTTCCTGTCCCATTTTGGTTTCTGGAGTAGACATAATAAAACCCCTCCTCGTCAAAATCCCCAGCAAAATAACGACTATTATCAGCCCCGCCAGTTGGCATTGGAAATTGAGGATCAGTTTGTATAGTTCCTATGTTCTCAGTTACTCCGTTTCGACCAATTCTGAAGATTGAAAATGGATCAGGAGGATTAGACACTGGGTTTCCTTGTGCGTCTGTCAGAGTGTCTGTAAATGGGACGATGCCGTAAATAAAACCGTCGGCAAAACGAAAACCTGCCGCGTTATAAGTTACACCCGGTTCAGGCTCAACCTGGGGGTCTAGTTGAAATGTATTTGTATTTAGAAAACTAAGTTCAGTGGGAAAAGGAGCATTAGTTGCTTGGCTAATATAAAGAATGCCATCGCAATTGAATGGGATGGGAGCTGCCTGTGACAATGCCGGAAATGAATTGCCCAATATAACAACCAAATAAGCAACCGCGATCGCGAGGAGGTGAGCTTTAATCCAGGACTTTCGCCCAGACCAAGGATTCAGATATCTTTGGCCCGAGAAAACCTTATCGTTTTTCCGCCTATCTGAAAAGAAATAGAACAAAAACCGGATGAATCGTTTGGTAAGTCGGGAATACATAAAACATTCAAACCAATGAGGATATAAGAATGGAAACTATAGCGGCACGCTCTCGCTTAGTTACAGTAAAAATGTTCTAATACACCCCTGATAAAGCCTTCATTTCTAATGTGTAAATAAACCAGCGCGTAGCGCTATAGAGTATCGTTAACGCCCGAAATGGACTTCAATTGTCGCCATCCAGGGATAAGAAAGACATTCTCGGTTATCTTGATTCAATTTGCAAGTCGGTTTCTTGGTCTTCAAAAATAATCTCTAAGCCTCTCAAATCTTGGAAAATAATTTCCACCCGGCGATCGCGTGCATAATCCACCACCCCACTACCCGTTGTCCGGCGCTGGGTTTCGCCGAAGGATCGAATCGTCATGCGTTCTGGATTGATTCCTTGGCGCAATAGATAATTCCGCACCGATAACGCCCGACAGGTTCTGGGGGAGGTGGCGGGGGCGTTTGGGTGAGACATTGGGGAATCACGGGGGGTAGGGGTTCTGGGTTCGGCGGAATTGTACATTGTACCAAACGTTGACGTATTTTTTGGCATTGATCTAATCAACCCTGACGCGGAAGCGGACAAACCCCACATTATCCGGAGTTGTAATTGGCACATCACCCAGATTAATCAACACTGATCCATTCGGATTGGTGAGGTTTGGACAGGGAGATGTGACAGGACTTAGAGGGGGGAGAAATTCTCCGCGATCGTCTCCTGATTGATTACTTTGGTTGGTATTAGTTCCGCCTTGATTGACTAAAATTCCTTGACCTGCATCAAAACTATCCGTGATAAACGTTGTCTCTTCTGGAATAGCGTCGCAGATAGTGATACCGTTCGCAGGAGCTGTACCATCGGACAGAAAGTAGATGGTGTATTCTACTTCGTCCCCACTTTGGAGCGATGATTCTGAGGGTAAGGAGGAAATCCCCACGGGTTGTACTGAGGTTTGAGTGAGTATGTTGTCATCTTCATCTTCTGGGTCATCTTCAACTGTGTTGAAGTTAACTCCACTAATTGGTGCGCCATTTCGGATAATATTCGTAACTCGCTTGACTAAACGCAGGTTGGGGTTACCCAAAGGTTGGACTACGAGCAATGTGGGTTCATCATCCCCAGTTCCTTCTAAGTTACCCTGGTCAACGCCATCATCTGATATTTGGGGCACATCTCCTGTTTTGGCAAAAGCATCGGTGATAGACTCGTCTACCGTACCCCCATTTGACCTGGCGACGGCTTGGTTGCGAATTTCCGCTCCTGCGGCGGCGATCACTTCTGCCTGGTATTGGATCACAACTTGACCCCCGTCTGCACCCAGGGTTCCTGAGTTATTCAGGTTTGGATCACTGGTACCGTTATAGGTAGAGTTCGCTGTCACCGTTGTCCCTGTACCACTGGCAGTGAAATTGTAACTACCTTCGACAAACTGCAAGCTAGTGGTATCGATTTCATCAACGGCTTGGAAGTCGGTGATCGGGATTGAGGGATCGGAGTTGGTGTAGGTAATTGTGTACTCGACAATATCACCCTGGGTCAACGAGCCACTGCCATCGGTATCCTGAGAGAGTTCGACGGATTTAATCCCCACCGGTTGAACTGGACTCGGTTCAATCGTGGTGTCTTCTGGGTCAGTGTTATTGTCCTCATTGGGGTCTAAGGTATCATCGGGTGGCTCAACGGTTGCGGTATTATTCAATGTCCCAGATGCTGTTGGAGAAACGATACCATTTACCGTAATCGTGGCGGTGGCGCCGACATTGAGGTCTACAGTCAAATCAATGGTGTTGCCCGTACCACTCGCTGTACCACAAGCCCCTGTATCCGGAGCGGATGTGATCTCACAATTCCAGGTAACGTTAGTAATATCGTCGGGTATCGTATCGGTGACTGTGGCGCCAGTGACATCTGAGTAGGTTTGTCCCTGTGGCGGCTGTTCATTGGTTACGGTGAGGGTATAGGTGATCTGTTCCCCAGCCACGATGGGGTCAGGCTGATCGGTTTTAGTAATGGAAAGATCTGCCACCTGAACCAGGATACCCCCTTCCAGTTCAAGCGCTTGGGAAGGAACGTTAATCCAAGTATCTATGCCTTTTTCATTGCCAAAGTCAGAACTGAATACATGACCGCCGCCACTACTATCTTCCCCCTCAGGTAAGACACTGTCGCCGCCTACTGGTGTATCGTCATAATAGATAATACTTTCCTCTCCAGACGGACCATTGAGTCGTCTCAGGATAATGCCCTCAGGATTGTTTTCAGCATCGATGAAGGGGAAATGCGCTTGACCAGCCTTGATTTCTATTGTGGCTCCGTAGGGAACATTATTGACGGGAACTGGATTTCCTTCACCATCTAGTCCATCCCAAGATACTTGGTTTGAGCCGACAACTGTGTCACCGCTAAGCTGGGGATCTATACCATCAGGCATACCATTGTTATTCAAGTCAATAAAGATGTCATAAGTTCCTGGCACATTGGCGTCAAAATTAAAATTACCACCTAATGTTTGACCCACTTGATTAGGAGTCCCGTCAGTCCCGGTAAACGTAAAGTTACTAACCTCAGGAACCACAAAGTCCGGTCGTAAGAATGTTTCACCATCGGGAGTCACGGCTGAGGTCGGCATGTTCATAGCGGGCTGATTCAGGAAAACCTTATGGGTTATATCATTAGTCGCCTCGTTGTCAGATTCACCAGACGGATCGAGTAAAGTGCTGCCCAGAACGATCTCACTGCCATTAATGGATTCTAATCGCCGTTGACCCGTAGTCGGCTCCACAAATCCTTTACTATTGGCAAAAAAGATAAAGCCAAAGGGGTCGATACCATTCAGGTCGATTTCGTACTGATAACCCTGGTTGGTTTGGATTGTGAGTTGAGAATTGAGAGAAATCCCGTTGCTTCCCATGTTTAGAGCCAAATAGTTGGCAAAGACTCGACCTAGGATTGGACTGCCTGTACTATCGACTACGGTGACATCCCAGGCGGCTATCCAACCGACACCATCCTCTTGTGTCCATTCCTCTGTTACCGCGATAGGAGGTGGATTATCGTTACTACTTGGGTCAGGGCTAATAAATTCTATTTCCCAAATTCCAGTTTGACCGGCTTGGACAGTAACCTGACAGGGTGTATATCCAGTAATACCAGCCATTTCTGCCGCTAGATTGGGAATCAAACCTGTTCCGGGATCAGAGCTACTACAAGTATTAGTAGAACCATCGGGTGCAGTATACCTAATATCACCATCACCAATCCCGATCGCACTAGAGCCAAGATTGATTGTTTCTCCTGCCTCAGCGTATACCTGAATAATCGTTCGACGGTCTATGCCTGCGCTCTCATCATTACGATACTCTAAGAAAGGGCGATCGCCTCCATTGTCAGTTAAGTCTGCACTCCCTTCAGCGCGGACTCCCTGAGTCCAACCCAACCCCATGAAAAGGGCAAGAAAACCTAGGAACCATCCTTGTTTAAACCTTTTGTGTCCTAATTGCATCCGGTTTACCTGTGCCATTAGGGGAGCCTTTTGATCACCATTCATGGGTAAACTAGCCATTACCTATCTCCTCCCCTGGATTCAATTTGCAAGTCGGTTTCTTGGTCTTCAAAAATAATCTCTAAGCCTCTGAGATCCTGGAAAATAATTTCCACTCTGCGATCGCGTGCGTAATCCACCACCCCGCTACCGGTTGTCCGGCGCTGACTTTCACCGAAGGATCGAATCGTCATTCGTCCCGGATCGATTCCTTGGCGCAATAGATAATTCCGCACCGATAACGCCCGACGTCTGGCTAAGGCTTGGTTATAGGCGACACTGGCGCGGGGGTCAGTGTGTCCTTGCAGTTCAATGGTGAGGAATGGATACTCTTTGAGAACCGCCGCCACTTGATCCAGTACCGCTGCACTTTCTGGCGAGATATCAGAACGATCTAGGGCAAAATGGACATTCCGAGGAACGCGCAGCGTCAAGGGTTGTTGGGGAGGTTGAACGGGTGGAGTTGGTTCTGGGGGAGGTGGTGGTGTCGTTTGGGTGAGACATTGGGGAATCACGGGGGGTAGGGGTTCTGGGTTCGGCGGAATTGTACCATCTGAAGACTTCACTACCGCATTCAGAGCGGGTTCTGATGTGCCGTACTCCGGATCAGTCGCGATCGCACTAATTGTCTCCCCAGGCTGTAACCCAGTCAGCGTAACCCTAAATTCACCCTCCCCATCGGTTATCGTACTAGCAATCGGTTCATTTAGTGGACCATAGACACTATCGGCGCTTTCCCGCACCCGATAGAGTTCCACTGTTGAACCCGGTTCCGCTTGACCAAATACCTCTAGCTGATCCCCCAACTGAACCAACTCCTCGGAGACAAATTGCGGGGCATTTATCCCATTGTTTCCTGTAGTCTGGCGTTGGTACTTGGTCGTCCGGGGGGGATTATGACCATCCCCAACTTGGAAATGAATTGGTTCCACATGCTGCTGGGCATTCAGGTCAATACTCAACCCCTCCAACCCCGCAAACCGATTCGTCTCAATCACATTGCGATCGCTATCTGGATACGCCGTCACCACCACACCAGGTCCCGGCTGATAAGCGATTTGATTCTCCCTAACTTGGTGATTATTTCCCATCAAATACACCGCCGCCCGTCGCAGGCGTCTGCCATTAAAAATAATCTGGTTTTCGCGAATTTGTACCGCCCCTTCCGGTTTAAATAAATACACGCCACTGCCATCATTGCCACAAATCAAATTTCCGGTAATTTCTGAATCATTAATCACCCCTTCCAAGCGAATCGCATCCGGCATTCCATCGATACCATTCCCGACAATAATATTTTCAGTCACTTGTAAATTATTCGCTTGCACCGATGTAATAATCGCACTGCCATCATGGTCAGTAATCCGATTGCGGTAAACTCTTGTGCCTAAACTATTAAACACATAAACCCCAAACGCTGACCGGGTTTCTGGCATTTCCCCATTCGGTGGAATTCCCAACCAATTGAACTCAAGATTCACATCTTGAGGCGGAACATTGTCCGGATAAAAGGGAAACCGATAATTAGGGGGTTCTTGCTGACTAATATCCGGGGGTGGTGAGGAATGGGCAATAAAAATATCCGCTGGAGGAGTGGCTAAAGTTGTCTCGTTTACGGCTTTAAAACCGTAAATACTCAAGCCTCGCACCGTGACGCCATCTGCCACAATCGTTAATCCCCGCAAAATTGACTGACCCGGTGTCGGAGTAATCGTCACAATCGGTTGAGGAATGGCAATTTCCGCCGTGGGTGAGGTTGTCGGATCATACCCCGGTTGGGTTGTCCCATCCACCACCAATCCTGCAGTTGCCAAAGGGGGCAATAATTCAGTTAGATAAATCGTGGTGTCTTGGGGGGGTAAATTAAACTCAATTCGCGACGATTGTCCAGGACTGGAACTCACCAACGTTCTTTCGGTATCACTTAATTGATTAACCGTCAAGTCACCATTGGTTAACTCAATTGCTTCCCGTAATGTGAGCAACTCATCAGGCGCAATACTATCCTGAGTGCTATTAACAATCACTCGTAAATTGGGTGATTGGGCTGTCGCTAACGTGGGCAATGTTAAGACACTGGTTAACGTTAAAGTTTGTAGTAAGCGCTTTAGCGTTTGTAGTAAGCGCTTTAGCGCTTCTGGCTGGGGTAGGTTTGTAGTAAGCGCTTTAGCGCTGATGGCACTAAAGTGCCGACTACGAACACGTTTTGTAGTAAGCGCTTTAGCGCTGATGGCACTAAAGTGCCGACTACGAACACGAACATATTTTTGATTGAACACCATTCCTCACTCCTCACTCGTGGGATTTGCCGCTGGTTCATTATTCGCCACGGGCTCTACTTGAGATTCCTCTTGCTGGGGTGGTGGGGCGACTTTTTGCCGTCCAAATCCACCAAAGAGTTCATTCACCTTAAAGGTGACATTCAGATAGGGACCTCCTTCGGAACGATACCCCGTAAAGTCTCGGTCATCGACACTACCGAAGCTATAGCCAACCCCAACTCGTAAATCAGGGGTGAGATAATACCCCGTTTCTAGCGCCCAACCCCATTCATCAAAATCGACTGAAGGTTGACCAATCCAGCGCCCTTCTACCGCTAAATCCATCCGGTATCCCAAGCGATAGGTGATGCGTGACTGTCCCAAATAAATGGTGCTACTATTGCTGAAATTGTCAGCTAAATCGGTGGTACTGCGACGCAGGGCAAATTTCCCATAAAATTCCCACCGCCAATTGGGTGCATAAATCCCTTCACCAGACAAGACATGATCATTGGAACCTGTACCACTCCCAAAGAGTAAGGTATCGGGAATTGTAGACGGATTCTTGCGATATTCGTATCGCATTAAGGCATTAAAACGGTCATCATAAGGATTGCGGTAGGCTAATCCCAACTTGACCGACAATGTATCGTCTAAGTCTTCTAAAAGTTGACTGGCTGCACTCGCTTGTTGGTAACGGAACAAAGCGGTTAACGAAGGAGAAACCTTACCCAGCGCCGCCGCTGAAATGACGGTGTTATCGCCAGCCGAACTATCCCGATGTTCCAACCGCGCCGAGGCTTTAAAGTCAGGATTGGCGGTATACTCCACACCAACACTAAAGGAATCACGTTCGGTGAGTCCCAACGACGCCGCACTTTGACCAACAGCATAAGGTTGAGAAAAGCGATCGCCTGCGGCTGTAGACTCAAAGATATCATCGGCAATGCGTTCATAGCCCAAGTTAACCCGCAATCCCGGCGCTAGCAATATACCATGTTTCAGTCCCAATGCCGCTTGTCCAGTCATCCCATTCATCCCACCAATAACCGAATATCGGGAGGAAATAGATGTATTTTCACCTAACTGATATTGGGTAATCGTTTCCAGACTGGTAATGGAATTATCGTCTAAAAGTCCACCATCAAAAAACTGGTGTGCCAATCTCAGAGTTACTCCTGGTTCCACCGCCCAATCTAAACCCACGGTAGTCCGGGTGGGATAGAGGGGATCACTATCATCCAAGTTCAATTCGTTTTGCGCCCGGAAGGTGAAAACCTCGTTCAGAGGAACATTCAGGCGAGACACCAATTGACTGGTATTCGTATCAAAGGTATCACCCAGATTGTCTTCCCGTGAACGATTGACATATTCTAAACTCAGGTCAGATGTGCCAATTTGTTGGTTTACACCCGCACGAAATGTGGTCAGACTATTATCCACCCGACTACCGGGTAACGCTTCACTGGCTCGATTAAAGATATTATCCTCATTAAAGGGGTCAAAAAACTCCACTAAGCTGCGGTCTTCGGCTGCGATACCAAAGTTATCTTCGTGATCAAAACTCACTCGCACATTAGTATTTTCACTCAATTGTGCCGCTACGTTTGCGCCATAGCGAGTTTGACCGGGAGTAAAACTGGTGGTGGCGTTATTCGCAAACCCTTCTTCCACGGAACGGTAATATGCCCGCCCTTGAATCGTATCTGAAAAAGCGTTCACGGCTTCCAACCGATAGGCATTTCCCGTCACCAATCCCCTGAAGGGAGACTCATTCGTGGAATGACCATATTCGCCAACAATCCGTCCTTGAGTCCCCAAGGAAACTAAGAAGTCCGCACCATAGAGTTCAAAGTTTTGTAACCCTTGGTTTTCCCGCAGATAGGAGGTTCCTATCCACTGTTCTTGTTGAAAATCTTGGGAGAAGTTATATTGCAACCGTCCCCCATAGAGATTGGTGTCCTCATCCGCTTCAAACTGATACGTCACCACAATTCGCCGCACTAAGGTATTACCAAAGGGGTCAAATTCCGTGGCTCGCATCGGACGCCGAAACAGAAGCGTTCCTCGGTCATAATCAATTTCGTAATCGGGACCGCGATAGAGGGCTTTGCGTTCGATAACGGTACCGGGGCGATTCAGTTCTTCGGTTTCAATGTAAACATTTTCACTTCCCGGAATCAGTAGGCGGCGAGAGACGAAGTAGTAGCCACTGGTGCCATCGGGAAGAATGGTATCCCGTTGAAATCCTTCCACATCGGGGCTAAATAGGGCAGTAACTTGCAGATTTCCCAGGTTATAATTCCCTTTAAATCCGTGTAATGCCCTCGCTGTAGCCGTAAATTCCTGGGAAGCACGGGTAAATTCGGTGGTATTATAATCCCCCCACATCCCATAGTCGGGTTCTGCGCCTGGAACCAGAGAGGAACGCTCGAAGCGTAGGTATACGCTGTCTTTGGAGGGAGTAATATAGTCCACCGTGGAACTATCCCCATATACGGGGTATTGGTTCTCACAGAACTGGGGTCCGCGAAATAGGCGGGTGATTCCATCACAGGTTTCATTCAACGGGCGATCGCTATTATAAGCCCCCGTGAATAACCATTCCCCAATTCGACCTGTGGCAAAAATAGCACTGTCTAGGTCAGCTTCTAGACCATCATCAATCAAATCGGGATTGAGAAACTCCCGGCGACTTTCCCAAAAGTTAGTTCCCGCTTCCCCAATCCGTAAATTAATCACCCCAGAGACTAAGGATGGGCGCAGGTGGGTGACGAATTCGATTTGGGTATAGGCTTGGATGGGTTCAGAAAATGTCGGAATCGCGGCGCTCCGCGTACTTTCCTCTAGGGTAATTTGTTCGATGTCGGGGACACCGAGTCGTTCAATCGCCGCCCGAATCCGCACTTTCTGAGCATCTAACCCGGATTGCAGTCGGGCGCTAAATTGTCCCTTTTTCGCCAAAACTTGAAAACCGAGTTGATCATCATCGTAGTCAGCGCCGACAAATGTCCCGGCTGCGGCGGTGAGGGTGACAACTGCATCTTCTTCAATCAGTTCCCCGGTTTCTCTGGTGATACTCCCTTCAATCGTAATCGTTGAGCGAGCATCAGCGGGAACACGCGGATCACCGACGGGGGCGAGGCTAATTTGAACGTCGGTTTGGTCGGCTATGGGGTCAACGGTAAGCTCTAGACTAACGGGTGTGCCGTTATCTGGAGTGAGGGTGATTACATTTTCACCTTTTTTGAGGGAGACGCCATACCATATTTGGGTAACAATGGCTTGCGTCTCATCCCGGTCAATCGTTGTCCGGGTTTGAGCAGAGAGAGGCTGTTGATTAATCGTCACCTGAACCTGACTATCGGTGTGATACTGAATCATCAAGTCCGTTGTGCGATCGCCAATTGTACCCGGTTCCGGACTGAGAATGCGAATGTCACCAGGAGCCAATTGCAACCCATTATTGATGGTTTGTTGCGCCGTGCGGCTGAATTCATCCTGGAATGCTTCCAGTTCCGACTCGGCGGTTTCCGCTTCCCCAGTTTCCTGGGATAGGTTATCAGTTAAATCCGCCCCGACAGATTGATCAAACTGGGCGGGTTGACTCAAGTTATCGGTTTCCTGGGACAGGTTATCCGTTAAATCCGCCCCGACAGATTGGTTCTGCTGTACCTCATCTCCCTCATCCCGAATCACCTTGGGTAAAGGCGCTAAAGGCGACTCCATCCGGGCAGGTTCAATATCGCCAAAGTCTTCACTACTCTGGGATTGGGCAATACTTTCGGACAGGGTATTAGCAAAGTTGTCCGATTCAGACGGTACAAGATTAGAAGGAGAAGGCTCTATCGTTTGTGTTTCACTCAACTGGGATTCTTCCTGAACCCCATCACTAGGAATGGCTAACTCGTGCTGGAGATCAGGTAAGTTCGAGGTGCTGAAAACATCGGTATCACTGCCTGGTTGGTGAGCCTGTCGAACCACTGTCTTCCCCAGTTGCCAGCCCTCGGTTTCTGCTTCCGGCGACACTTCATCGGCTTTCGCCACCGGAATGATGCCTATTATCCCAACCAGAATCACCAGCAACCCTAGAGAAATCGAAGACAACCATCCTTTACCCGGAACACTGTAATCATCGATACTTCTGAGTAACGAAAAGTAAAGCGTGAATCTCAGTTGTTTGGCTTGACTCGAGTTCTCCCAACGGTTCTGATACTGAGTGTTCTTCATCACTGCTCCTCCCCATAAGCCGGTGTCACCGCAAAGTTCATCCGCGCCATTCCCCCAGGTGAAAGTCGCACCAAGCGAGATTGACTATTCCCTTCGATGAAATAGAGATTGGGAGCGAGGCTGTATCCGGGCAAACTGCTCAAATCCAGCGTTCCACTGCGATTTCCGGCGATAACGTTGGCTAATGAAAACAAACCATCGGTATCCGTGGTAATCCGGTTACCATCATCCATGTAAATCACCGCATTCGGGACTCCCGGTTCTCCCGGTTGCTGTTCGCCATCAAAGTTTTTGTCCACGAACACTCGCCCCACGATGGTGCCGCAATCGGATAAAATTCCCGGTCGAATCCGCATCAAAAAGCTGGCGATATTACTGCGCCGTTCCTGGGCAACATTTCGACCATCGCCCCGAACCGCATCGGGTGTGATCACCGCCGCATAGATAATATTCAGGGTTTGATTGGGTTCTAAGCGGGGAAACGTAAACGCGACATTGCGCCCATCCCGCTCTGCTGGCGGTAACGGTACTGGCGTTGTGTTGGTGCCAGTTGTAATCGAACCTTGCAACGACTCCGGCAAAAATCGCACACCCAAAGGCGATCGATCCGTAACCACAATGTCACTTGCAGGGGCTTCACCGCTGTTTCTCAGGGCGAGGCGATACACCACCGTATCTCCCGGTTCAGCCGCAGCGCGATCGGCTGTTTTAATTAGCTCTAGAGCCGCCTGACCCGCCACTAGAGACGTTTCGTTCGAGTTAACAATACCTGAATTTGGCAAATTATCACCGGACGCCGACGCTTGATTTTTAATCTCTTGGGCGGTAGCCGATGAAGTTCCAGTGAAGAATAATGCAGCAATAAGCGTAGTTAGCAGCCGATCATAGACCCCTAACGTTGCCGTTAAAGATTTCATCAGAAGGTAGCACCCCAAAAGGGAATTGAATTGTTCAACAGTAAGGAAACCCGTTTGTCAGTTGATGGACAAACGTTTTTATTGACCGTGAGTTTAATTGACTGTTTTTGGGATAGTTCCACAAAATGAGGACGCTGTAGTTTAGCGTGAAATGTGTTTATCCCTGTTCATGTCACTCCCCTTTAATTCGTTGAATTTGTGAGTTTCAGTATATTTTCTGATGTGAACATATTAACGCTAGCGTTAATATCAATAGTCAGTTGGATCATCAAGGAAGGTATTGATTTTGATGCAACCTCTAAAAGCTAAAGAGTGCCTAGCAGGTTAACCCTGCTCCAATGAATTGATAGACAAGAGCCGTCAATGTAGACTCTCAAAATTCATCATATTAACCTATAATCGATCCCCTGACAAGAGGTCATGTAGATGCCCTGATACTCACGATTATAAACCATTACTCTACTAACAGAGTAAAGCTAGGAATGAGTTTTAAACCACCTCACAAGCCTGTGATAGCTTGAAGTCTGGCATTTTTTTGTGACCGGGGTAAAC
>Ga0006883J46559_1020801_pt1 | contig 14382 bp, 1 predicted proteins | sample ElkSlonscriptome_7_FD_46559 | JGI IMG/M metagenome (IMG submission 46559) | reverse complement strand
CACGCATTGAGGTAACTCTCCCAGTAGCCATCGAAACGCCCCGCCGCGACATAACAAAGGTCGATTGCCGCCGAACCCATCCGGCGCAATCCGCGTGTACGCACTAGAAATTCACCCCATTGACGCAGGTTATTGTCGTCGTTGGTGGCTTTGTTATAGGGGAATCCACTGGCAAGGACGCACGTTTTGAGGTCACGCGCCTGCGACACCTGAAGCGGTTTGCCGTTGAGGGTCGCGCCGTGTCCCTGCGCGGCGGTGAACATCTCGTCCATCAACGGGTTATAGACCACACCCACCAACGGCGTCAGGTCGGCGTTGGTCAGGGCAATACTCACGGAAAAGACAGGCAGACGGTTGGCGAAATTGGTCGTGCCGTCCACCGGGTCGATATACCAGCGATACGGCGCGTTCGGGTCACCATAGCCGCCGCCTTCTTCCCCGACGATGTAATGATCGGGAAAGTGGTCTTGCAGTTTTTCGGTTAAAAAACGTTCGGAGTCCTTGTCGGCTTCGGTCACGATGTCGATGTCGATGTCTTTGATGGTGGTGTGTGTTTCGCCCTCGTAGTAGGCGCGGAGGATGCCCCCGGCTTGGTAGGCGATGTGCCGGGCGGTGTTACGAATTTCAATCAGATTCACCCATAGCTCCTTATCGGGATAGCGACCACCCGGCGGTTATTTACCAGGTGGTCGTGTAGCTCGTCTATGGGATGAGTGTAACAATCATTCCCGGATCAGACAGGGTGATTTCCGTGATCGTCCCGCTACGCCCGTGCAGATTAAACACGCCGTAGCTGAGGGCATGGGTGAACATCGTCGGCAGTTCGCGCCGGATCACCGCCTCGTAAGCGGCTTGTTGCGCCGCGTTGAACGCCTGAATACCGGAGATTTCCAGCGTCATCAGGCGCGAGTCGAAGCTGATAACGTGCATTTGCACCGTCCCCGACCCTGCCGAGCGCGTCCGTATGGTCGCTTCGATGTACTGTGGCGTGACATCCACCAGCACAAAGTTGACATCCGTGTTACGGTTCTGGATGGCGTCTTGGAAGCTGGCGTAGATGTCCTGTTCAGAGAGCAGAAGGTCATCAACGGCGATCACGTCGATCGACTGGGCATCGTCGTTGTTCTCCAGGAACAAATCCGCGACTCCCGAACTGACATGCGCCTGTATAGATTGGGCGATGACCGCCGTTGCACTCACCTGCAAGCGCAGGGTCAAGCCCGTTGTGCCACCAGCAGGCAACGTTCCCAAATCGCACCGGATGACCGCACCATCGGCACTACACCCGGCGGGTAAGGTGATATACGTGACATCCGGCGAAAGCGCGACCCGCAACCTGACATCCGGTGCCGCATCGCTAGAAAGGTTGGTCACACTGAAGGCAACGTTGACCGAATCTCCGGCGATAACCACTGGTTCACTGGCAGTCATCTCGAAGGCGAGGTCAGCATCCGCCACGCTGTCACAGGTGAACGGTTGCAAGGTGGTATACGGAATGTAGAACGCAGGTCCGGTGAGCGAATCGCCGAAGTTGGTGTAGTACGACGGTCCGAGCGGCACACCCCACCAGTTCTGAGTCACGGTGATCGGCACATTCATACCGTTGACCACCGCTGTATCACTGTTGTTGGTGATGCAACTGCTGGACATCGTCAACGGTGCGGCGGTATAAACTGCGCCGCCATCCACCCGCCCGATGTTCTGGTTGAAGGTACTGCTGGTGATTTCTACTGAACTGTTGAGGAACGACTCGGTATGGTAGTGGATCGCACCACCATAATCAGCGATGTTTCCCGTGAAGAAACTACCGGTGATGTCGAACGTGCCGTTATCGTAACGGGTGTAGACCTGTATCGCGCCACCGTCGTAGCTGGTGCTGTTGTCGATAAATTGACTACCGTTGATGTTCAGCACGGCGTCCTGATTGCTGATCGCGCCGCCGTTGTAGCCGGTGCTGTTCTGTTCGAAGGTGGCATTATTGATCGTGGCGAACCCGTTGAAGCGGGTGTTCACAATCGCGCCGCCGTTGTAGTACGCGCTGTTCTGCCAGAACAACGTGCTATCAACGGTCAGTTGCGCCGCGTTATAGACCGCGCCGCCACTATCTCCGGCGTAGTTACCACTAAACACACCACTGTCGATCATCAAATCAGCATAGTTGACAATCGCACCGCCGTTGTAGAGCCGTGCCTCATTATCGCGGAGCGTCGGCGTGAACAGGTTCAACGTGGCAGAGTTGGCAATCGCCCCCGCACTGAAGTAAGCGTAGTTATCTTCCAGCACAGGTGAGAACATATCCATGCGGCTGTAAAGCGTGTTGAACACCGCACCGCCTTCGTGCGTTGCGGAGTTATTGCTGAAGGTCGGCGTACTCATCGAGACATCGCCGTTGTAGTTGTAGATCGCCCCGCCGTAACTGCTGAAGTTGTGACGGAACATACCGTTGTAGATCGCAACCGATGGGCGCACATTGGCGGAGACGGCAGGTTCAGGCTGACGATCCGTGTGTACCGGATCGGTATAAGCCGCGTTGATCGCTCTGCCGTCAGGTCCGCCGGGATACTCGTTGACGATGCCCTGCGCGGAGGTCACAATCGGGATGGTGTTGTGGATCGCACCGCCGTAGAAAGCATTATTGTGGCTGAAGGTCACACCGTTAAGGGTCGTACTGGCGTTGTAGATGCTGATGCCACCACCCCAGTTATTAGCGCGGTTGTTGTTGATGACCGACCAATTAACTGAGGTCGTACCGTAGGCGCGGATCGCACCACCCGCATAACCCGCCTGGTTATCCGAGAAGCGCGTGGTGTACACATCCAGCGTCCCCCAACTCACGACACCTGCGCCCCAATCTGCACGATTACCGCCAATGTAACTATTAGTGATTCGCACCTGTGTACCCGGATTGTCGATAGCACCACCACCATTCCAGGCGCGGTTATTGAACAGATTACTTTCTGAGATGATGAGCGTTCCCCAGTTGGTCACGCCACCGCCCCAATATGCAATGTTGTTCTGTAACGTGGTGCGCGAGAGTTCTACATACCCTTGATTACGGATCGCGCCGCCCTCGTTGCCGTTGAAGAAGCCATTAGCGAGGGTGATGTTATACAGGCGCAATGAGCCGGCTTCGCCCACATTGAACAGGCGATACTCCGCGCTACCTGTGCGCCGGATGGTCTGCCCGTTGCCCTCGATGGTAATCATCGTGTCGATGGTCGGCAGGGCGTTGAACTCGTCGTAAGGCGTGGCGAGGTCGTAGTTGCCAAGATTCAAGGTGATGTGGTCGTAATCCGCGTTGCTATTCGCATATTCCAGCGCAGAGATCAACTCGCCACTGTTGCGGACGTGGATGCTCGGTGAATAGCCGGAAAGATACAACGTCGTCGGTGCGGAGACAGGTTGTGACCCGTATTTGCCAACCATCACGTAGTATGTCACCCCTGCCTGGGCGGTGAACGCCACGCGGGATTGTTGCCCATAAAAGTCATCGTTACAGGTGACTTGCGTCAGGTTGCCTTCCGTACCTGTGTAGACCGCCATGACCGTGTTCAACATACCAGAAGCAGTCAGGTCTACTTCACGCTCGAAGTTCTCGGTAAAGGTATACCATACCGAGTTGACATAAGGCGCACACGCGGCAGGATCAGACGCACTGACCGTAGAGCCGAGAATGTCCTGCATTTGCCATAAGGATTTCACGTTGATGGGCTGTGCCGATGTAATCAGGTCGTTGGCGGGTGGCGGGTCAATCGTGAACCCTACAGTATCCGTAGTCGGCGGGGAGATGTTCCCAGCGTTATCCACCACGCGGATGTCTACATCAACCCAACCTTCTGCCATGCCTTGAATATCCCAATTAATGGCATAAGGATAGGTGCTATCTGTACCGAGATGCGTCCAGTGGGTGATGCCCGGCGCAATCTGAATGCGCTGGTGGAACATCACATGCGACACACCACTGACGTTATCGCTTGCTTCTGCGGAAAGAGTCACTAACGGGCTGGATTGCACACTATTGTGGAACGGCGCGGTGATGTAACCGTCCGGGTCAGTGCGATCTAATGGCAAGCCATTTTCGACATCGAAACCCGGGTTAGGGTCTGATTCGTCTTTGTAAGCATAGACCCAGATAGACACCCACTGGTCAGCGACACCACTGGCATCCCAGGTAATTGACCAACGTCCATTACCGTCAGATATCGCCTCGCCAATATATACCCAGCCTTCTTCTTGGGCATTTACAGTATCCAGGTCCGATGGCGGCGGTGAGGGCACAGTCTGTTTATCATCGTCGGCAAGTGCGCTCAGTCCGGTCAAATCCGGGTCATACCACACCCAGAACTTGGCTATTGTCGCATCCAAGCTGGTTTCTGCTTCAATGGTGGTGGTGTTCTGGTTCAGTGCTGTACCGCTCAAAGGCGACAAAATGTTTACCTCTGGCGGGGTGTTATCACTGGAGATATGCAGTGTCAGACCGGTGTTGGTCGTTTCCACGTAACTGCCGAAATCAGCGACCATGATGTAGTAGGTCACGCCGACATACGCGGAGAAATTCACCACTGACTTTTGATTGCCCGCGCCGTCATCATCACAGGCGACCTGTGAAGACGGTGGTGCCCCCGTGTAGACCGCCAGCACCGTATCGTAATTGCTATCGGTGGTGTCGATTCTGATCTGGCTATTTTCCGCTGGCGTATAGACATACCAGACGGTGTTGCTACGCCCGGAAACACACGACATCGTTGGATCGTTACCCGAAACACTTGAGCCGTAAATGTCCTGCGTCAGCGTCACCGGGAAGCTATCGCCGATGTCAGTGGCGTTATACCACAGATCGTTGCCGGGAATCGTCCCCTGTGTGGATTCCCAATCGGGGTCTTCGACATCGAGGAAGTTATGAGTCGTCGTATTGTTGGCATACAACCAGTTGTACCCGATATCGAGGTAACTCAGATTAGTCAGGTAAGTGATGTTATACGGCACTTCCCCGCCGAGCAGATTGTGATTCAGCCAAAGGTAGCGCAGTACGGTCAAGTTGCCGATTTGCGACGGAATTGCCCCGTCAAACTGGTTGTTGGCAAGGTTGAGTTCTTCCAGGTTAATAAAGTTGCCGATCCACGTTGGAATCGCTCCGGTGAACTGGTTGTTGTTCAGATACAGATAGTATTCCAGATTCGTCAGGTAGCTCATCTGGAAAGGCAATGAACCGGACAGGTTGTTATGGCTCAGGTTCAAGCCCTTGAGGTTGCTGAAGTTACCAATCCACGTTGGGATTGCGCCGCTGATGTTGTTGCCGCTGAACTGCAAGACCTCCAATTGTGTGAGGTCATCCAACCACGATGGGAACGCCGTCAGGTTCAGACTGCTCATATCGTTCAGATAAAGCAGGCGCGTATTGGTCAGGTTGATGAAACTGGACGGCAACGACGTGAAGTTATTCCCGCTCAGGTTCAGGTAGTAGTAGCCTTCGTAGCCCATCCAACTTGGGACTGCGCCGGAAAGCTGGTTATAAGCCAGGCTCAGCCACGATGGATTGAGGTTCTCAAACGACGCCGGAATTGTACCCGTGAGTTGGTTACTGCTCAGGTAGATCAGCGGGGTGCTGGTCAGGTTGCCTAAATGCGACGGAATCGCACCATCCAGATTGTTACCACTCAGGTTGAGATACCACAGATTGGTCAGGTTACCGATTTGCGATGGAATCGCCCCGCTCAAGGCGTTGTATTCCAATCCGAGGCGTTCCAAACCGCTCAGATTACCAAGTTCCCAGGGAATCACGCCGTTGAAGTTATTCCGCCCAAGATCAATCTCACGTAACGAGGTCATATAGCCCAACCAGTTCGGCAACGCCCCACTGATGTTGTTGCTCCATAGGTTGAGGATTTGCAGATAGGTCAAGTCTTGCAAGGCACTGGGGAGCGACCCGGACACGTTGTTATCACGTATCTGAAGTGCGGTCACATGCCCACCGGAGCAGGTCACGCCATGCCAATCGCAGGGGGTGATCGTCTGCCCCCAGCCGCTATTGTTCGTCCAGTTGGCACCGTTCATCTGGTCGTAGAAACTCGCCAGCGCGTTACACTCCGACGCCGGAATCTGTGTCACCTGCCCGCAGAACGAGCTATCAACAGTCAATGAGCGTGTCACCCACGCACTGTTGAAAGATGCCGTCTTGACGCGCAGATGCCAGTAGTACGTCCCGCTGTTGTTAAAGTTATAGGTGTAGGAGGTCGTGTTTTCGCCCAACCCCACGTTGACCAGATACGATCCTGATTCAGGGTTGCTGAATTGGCTGATTCTCAGGTCATAGCCGTTGCGGATCGGCACAGTAGAATTCCACTGGAACGTCACCTGACTGCCTACCGTTGCGCCGTTGCTGGGGCTAACTATCGTCGGAGCAACGGGCGTGTAAGCAATCGTGCTGTAACCGATGCCGTCGATGTCACATTCACCGTATCCAAGGTGGAAGTAGCCGTCGCCGTTATAGCCCGATCCCCAACTGTTGCGGATAATCCAGTAGCCGCCTGCGTCATTATAACCGACCAGCACAACGGCGTGGTTCATGTAATCGTCGTTTTCACAATGATAGACGTTGTTGCTATCAAACGACCCGACCATACCAAGATACACATTGAGCGGACCATGTGCCAGCAGTGCAGATTTCATCTCGCTGGCGTTGCCCGTAATCACGCGCTCCGTCGTATGCAGGGTGGATGCCATGCTACTGCCGTTGTTACATACATTGCTACAGGTTGAATTACTGGCGGTGTAAGCCAGGCAACTCTCGGTGGTAATGCCATTATCGCGAACGAAGTTCATGGCAGTGACGGGCCACCCACCGCTACAAGACCCGGCACAACAATCCGATACCAGATGTTGCTCGGAGAGGTCGAGGTCGATGGTGTGGTTGCCCCGACTGATGTTATAGACCGATTCAAGTGAGCCGACGGTGCTAAACGCCCAACAACTGCCACAACTTGCCTGGTTGCGGACGTTCGTTAGCCAATTCTGCCCCTCTTCATTGCGCCAATCAAACGACGATGGCAGGGATAGCGCGTCTACATCGTCAATCGTCGGGTCATCAGCGAGGGCGGCTGCGGTGTCCATCTGTGCCTGTGCTTGCTGATGTGCCTCTATACAAGCGTCGTCCTCACAACCAACTACCCGCAGATCAAGCGCGGAGAGGTCGCTTACACTGCCTACATCGAGTCCGTTTTCATCGACGCAGACGGCATAAACCGGACTGAAATTGTCGAGCCCATCAGAGCGCGTTTCGAGGTCTAAGCCCTGCGTGGCACAGTACGAATATGTCGCGCCACACGTCCCTGCCAGAAAATCCCATTGCTCACATTCGGTTGCATCAGGCAACACACAAACGCCCATGTCACCGTCAGCGGTGGTACGTGTCTCGTAGCTGTAACCGAGATCAATACAGTAAATCGCCGCCGGATTCCGCATGTAGAGTTCCGGTTCTTCGATTTGAGTCGGTGCGCTGGTAGGCTCTAGGGTCGGAGTCGGTGTGAATTCATCAGGTGGTTCATCGGTTTGGAGCGAGAGAATCCCGCCGTCGAAGCTCAAGGTGATTCCGGTTGCCTGTGCCAATGCCGCCGCCCCGCTCACATAAGGCGCGGCGAAGCTCGTCCCGGTACGACGAGCGTAACTGCCGTTGAGTGCAGTCGTCATGATGTCGCGTCCCGGTGCCAACACGTCGAGTTCGGGTCCGTAATTGCTAAAGCTACTGATGCGTAAATCGGGGTCTATTGAACCGACGGCAATCGCTGGTTCATAAGCCGCCGGGTAAAAGACCTGTTCCATGCCGTTGTTGCCCGCCGCCGCGACGACCATCACGCCACGTTCTGTCGCGTATTGTACGGCGTTCTCCATGATCGGCGAGGCGTTCACACCACCAAGCGATAGGTTAATCACCTGTACACCCTGATCGGTTGCGTCTACGATGGCGGCGGCGACATCCGAATACGTGCCGACGCCGTTGGCATTGAGGACGCGCAAGGGCAAAATTTGAGCGTGGGGAGCGATCCCGGCGATGCCGGTGTTGTTATCGGTACTCGCCGCGATGATCCCGGCGACGGAACAGCCATGCCCGAACGGGTCATCGGGGTCGGTGTCGTCATCAACGTAATCGTAACCGGATAGGATGTGCCCGGCGAGGTCGGGATGATCCAAACACACGCCGCTATCAATCACCGCGACAGTCACGCTCATTGGTGTATCCGGCAGGAGCATCCATGCCTCTGGCACACCGACCACCCGCAAACCCCATTGATCGGGATAATAGGGGTCGCTGGCGTAGTCGATATTCAGCGCGGTCACGTAGTAATCGGCGGTGCTGGTGCGAATGACGCTGGACGGCGGGAGTGCCTCCGGTGCGACGTTGACCACAACCGTATCCAGATTGCCGATATTTTGCGTCACTTCCCCGCCGATGGACGCTAGATATTCGGCGCGTTGTTCATCGGTGGTCTGCGGCGCGAACACGATCACCGCTTGTTCCGCAACCGGTTCTGATGGCGGCGGCGGCACGGTGGGTTCTGGCGTCGATGTGATGAAACCGGCGTGTGGTTCAGGGTCAATTTGAGTTGCCCGTGATGTCGGTGGGACAGCCGTTGCCTGTACCGTTTGTATAGGTGGCACAGGTGTCTCGCTGGCGGATTCTTCCGCGATAGTCACGCTTGCATTGCCATCCACATCTTCATTAGACGAATTAGACGTGCCCAATGGATTCGCGGTGTCCGTAGCGACGACTGCGACTCCATCGTGAGGCGCGGTAGGCGTGGTGGAGTCGTCGCGGTCTGTCGTCACTACGACGATACCCACGACAACGCTCAAGAATATGATAAGTCCAATGCTGATGAAGAGACGACGACGCATGAGTAGTCCCCCTTAAGGTGCGTAAATCTCGATAGCATCCACCCACAGGGCAGTGCCATCGGTCAAGTTTTCGATAATGAGCAGGTTCTCGCCTGCGCCGAAGCCGTAGAGTGTAATCGGTACCTGTGTGCCTGTGATCGCCGTGTTGAGGCTGAACGTGCCGCACCGGTTATCCGCACCGGAGCGCATCTCACAGAAGCGGACATCAGGACTGCCCTGGCTGTAGGTCAGGGTGTAGAGCGTGATCGTATCGCCCTGGAACGCCACCTGGAGCAACCCGCCTGCATCAGAGACGTAAATCGCATCACCGCCGGAGAAACCACTCCAGGGCATATTCGCCCAGAAGTTCGCGGGCGCGTAAGTTAGCGCGGTGTGATCTTCTTCGTAGCGCGTTGGCGATGGTGTGAGCGCGGTGTTGAAGCCGTCCAACACCTGAATCGCGTCCAGGTAGAGCATACCCGCGCCACCGCTAAAGGTGATCGTCACATTGTAGGTGCTGGCAGAGAGCAAGCGTCCGTTGTAGAAACTGTGTCCGGCAGTCCAGGCAATCGCACCCGTATTGGTCGGTACGTTCGTCTCGTAGACCGGGCAATTGGTCTGTGTGACCGCCGCCCCTTCCGGGCAGATGGTGATGTCATAAGCACCTGCCCATGTGCTGTTCCCGTTGAGGAAATACAGCACCACACCCGGCGATTCTGCCGTGATGCCGAATGACAGTTGCCCACCACTTCCGGCATAACTCAGCGATCCGCCGCTTGCCGTTGCGGAGATTAAGGTTTGCCACGCGCCGCTATAGACCAGATCAATGTAGTTGTCTTCGTAGTAACCGGGCGCGATGGGTCCGACATCACCGACCACATCGACACGATCCACGTTGAAGTAGCCTGCGCCCAATTGCCGGATAGTGACATACGCCGCACTATCGTTGATCGTCCCGTAACCGAGTGATGCCATCGTGAAGGGTTGCACCGCCCGCGTAGAATCCGCTGTGACGCAGATCGTACCGCAAACCTGGAAACTGCCGCCCCATAGTGCGCCCTGCCAGACGATAATACGATCTGCTGCGTTACGTGCATCGAGCACAAAGGTCATCGCCGCACCGGGTTGATTGTTCGGGTAGACCACGTTTCCATCCTGGCTGGCAGGGTCGGCATAGTCCAGCCAATCGCCTGTAAAGACGAAATCCGTACTGCCCGATGTCGGGTTATTTCCCGCTCCTTCGATGAGTGTGGTCGGATATGCCAACAATTGCACATAATCCAGCCCGACCCAACGGCTTAACCAGCGCAGAGTCACCGTTGCGGAGTCGCCCGTTAAACCGAGTGTGGTGTGGTCGATAGTGTGCAGAGCAGTCGTGGCGGTGATGATTTCGCAATTGACGTTAGTACTGCGGCAGATTTCCAGTTGACCGCCTAGGGTGTCGGTTTTAAGTACCAGCGCGTCGGTCTGAGTCGCGTCTATCTGCATGGTGAGCGTCCCAGCGGCACCTGAACCCGGCGAAAGTGGAATCGCGCCTGGATCATAGTACGTCAGTACGCCGCCACTCATGGTAGCGTTTGCGAGTGGTAGCCAGTTTGGACTGTTGCTGTAGATGAACGAGAAGTGGTTTTCCTCGTATCTTCCGGCGGTGAGTCCGCTGGATGGGTCGGCAATGTCGATGCGATCCACGTTAAAGTAACCGTTGCCGATCTGCGAGATAGTGACATACACGAAGGAGTCCGCGCCTGTGCCATAACCAAGTGCTGTCATGGGGAACGGCTCGATAAGCTGTGATGTATTTGCCGTGATACAAATACGTCCACAAATCTGGTAATTCCCGCCCCACTCGATACTCTGCCACACGATGACGTTATGGTTGGCGTTGCGCCCATCGATAGCGAAAGTCATCGCCGCACCGGGTTGATTGTTCGGATAGAGGACATTACCATCTATGCTGGTAGGATCGGCATACGTCACCCAATCGCCACTGAAGGTGAAATTCGGGTCATCCAATGCGGGGTCGTTGCCTGTACCGTCGATAATCGCCGACGGATACGCCAGCAATTGCACGTAATCCAAGCCCACCCAACGGCTCAACCAGCGTAGAGACACCGTTTCGGTGTTGCCTATCAAACCGAGTGTAGCGTGGTCAATGGTGTGCAAGGCCGTATTGGCGGTGATTGTGTGGCAGTTGTCGAACAGATTGCGACATACCTCCAATTGACCACCGTCAAGACTGGTCTTGAGTACCAGCGCGTCGGTGCTGGTCGCATCCACCATCAAGCTCATCACACCTGCGGAGGGCGAACCGGATGTAAGCGGTGACGCACCCGGATCGAAGTAGATCAGCGAGCCTCCACTCATCGCCGGGCTAGCGACTGGTATCCAGGTGAAATTCACGTTGTAGTCGAAGGCGAAATAGGTTTCCTCATAATGTCCGACGGTCAAGCCAGTTGCCGCGCCCACGTCGATACGGTCTATATTGAAGTAGCCCGCGCCGACCTGTTTGATCGTCACTGGTACAAAGTCATCGTTGATCGTGCCATAGCCGAGCGTGGACATGGTAAACACTTCGATAGTCTGTAAGGTGTTTGCGGTGAGACAGACATCACCACAAATCTGGTAATTCCCGCCCCATTCAGTCCCCTGCCACACGGTAATTTGATCCGTTGCGTTACGGGCATCGACCATGAAGATCATTGCCGCACCGGGTTGATTGTTCGGGTAAAGCACATTGCCATCCACGCTGGCGGGGTCAGCATACGCCACCCAATCACCACTAAAGGCGAATTTCGGTTCGTCCAGAGTCGGGTCATTTTCTGTTCCGGTGAGGCGCGTTTCTGGATATGCCCACAGGCGGACATAGTCCAACCCCGCCCAACGGCTCAACCAGCGCAAAGTCACCGTTTCGGTGTTGCTTGTCAAGCCGAGTGTGTCATGGTTGATGATGTGTATGGGTGTACTGGTGACGATGATCTGACAGGCATCGTGGGTGTTGCGACATACCTCCAACTGACCGCCAAGAGTCGCGGTCTTGAGTGTGATTGCGTCGGTGGTCGTCGCATCTACCAGCAGGGTCATTGTCCCGGCAGAGGGCGAACCCGGTGTGAGCGGTGTCGCGCCCGGATCGAAGTAAATGAGCGATCCACTGCTCATCGCGGGGTCATTGGCGGGAAACCAACCATTGGCGATGTTGTAATCGAACTCGAAGTAATCTTGCTCGTAGTGACCTGCCCCTAACCCGCTCGGCGGACCTGTTACCTCGAGACGATCCAGGTTGAAGTAGCCCGTACCGAGTTGCTGAATATACAGTTGTGATGTGCCACTGATTCCTAAATCTCCGGCGGTAAAGACATCAATCAGACGGGTTGAATCCGCCGTGATACATGCCGTGCCACAAATGCGGTAGTTACCACCCCACTCTATGGCTTGATGCACCATGATGCGGTCATCGGCACTGCTCACGTTGATCGTGAAGAATACCGATGCGTTGCGTTGTAAGCCTGTGTAGACGACTTCGCCTAGAGTCACGTCTGCGTAGGGTGTCCAATCGCCAACGAACACCAGATCATCCCGATCTAGAGCGACCTCGATTTCGCCGGATGGCAACGGTGAGGTGCGCCCAATGATGTGTAGGACGTCCAGGTTTACATACCCGGAAACGACCCGTAACGTCACCTGTGCATCCGTTCCGCTCAATTGCAGGCGGTCTGTCGTGATAACGCTGAGTGGCTCGCCAGCAGGAAGATTCACGCAATTGCTGGATACATCGCGGCAGATTTGCATCACCCCACCCCAATTCACCTGATGAATGGCGATGGCGGCGGTGTTGGTCGCGTTGACCGGAAAAGTGATCGTATTATCGGGTGTGTTGGAGTAGATCACCCACCCATCAGTAGCAGTCGGTTCACCGTAAGTCGTCCAGGTGCCGTTCAGCGTCAGCCAGGCGTCACTTTGTTGATAGAGTCCGGCAGTCAAGCCACCGTTACGCACTTCGATGCTATCCAGAAAAAATTGCTGATTGGTGTAGGTCGTCAAAGTCAGTTGATGTTCAGCACCCGGCGCGATGTTATCCAGACCGTAGCACCCGAACGAAACGGGTTGCCATGCTGTGCGTTGTGCGGTCAGGTAATTGCCGGGATTATAGGCGGGCGCGTTGCCGCTGAAATTACACGTCAAGCCATTGTTGGCGAGGTCAAAGACGTTTTGTGCGCCACCGTCGTTGGTGTTGATCTCCACACGATAGATGAGGTCGGCGTTCCAGCCCTGCATGTTCAACACAAAGCCGTCGCCGTTGAAGTTAAAGGTCAGCGCGGCGTTGTTCTCCGTAGCGGAGTGATAAGTGTCGTTATAGAATGCCTCGTCGAAATGCGGCGTCCAATTGCCCGTATAGTTGAGATACAGGCTGATGTCGTCGTAAATGCCCTGCGAGGCGACACGCACCGGCGTATCCGGATCGCCACCCCCACCCTGTGAAGCGACGTCTTCTGTCATTTCCGGCGTGATTTCCGGTTCGATGGTCATTTCCGGCGCAAGCGTGACATCCGGTTCTACAGTGATTTCCGACTCACGTGTCGTCTCCGGCTCAGCGGTAATTTCGGGCGCAAGTGTCGGTTCAACCGTTGTTTCCGGCGTTTCTTCTGTCGGGATCACGATCACCACTGACTCACTGGGCACGGCAGTCGGCGCGATAGTCGGCGCGGGTTGTGGCGGGGTTTGCAGGTCAAACACGCTCAAATCATCCAACGCGACAACGCCTTCCTGCACTGTGCTGATGCCAATCGGCGCAGTGGTGACGGCAGTTGCATCGACATAATTCAAAGCGGACATACCGTTCAACGTGATGGCGATCTGCCCTTGCCAGATGGTGACGGCGAGTTGACGCCAGCCGTCTTCGAGCGCAAATGCCGGGGACGCCTGTGCCAGCAAAACCCCATCGCGAGACAGCGCCAGCCCCCCGCCTGCATCAAGTATTAGGCGATAGGTGTTTATATCGAGGTTGATCGCACCCTGCACCCGCAAGCTAATCGACGGGTTCGCCCAGTGTGTTTCGGGTAAGCTAATGCTTTCTCCGGCATTGCTCGTCGTCAGGAAGCGATTCGCGTCTGTCGTCGCCAGTGTCCACCCTGCTGTAAATGTCCATGCAGACAGTGCATCGGACTGAAAATCCTCGTAAACGGGTTGCACTGGAGACTGTGTTGCTTCGCTGGTCAGTGGCGCAGTCGTCGGCGGGATGTCCGTCGCTGGCACCTGGGTCGGCGGTGCTTGAGTCGGAAGTGCCTGTGTCGGTGATTCTTGGGTTGGCGGCACGTTCGTCGCTGGTACACTGGTCGGCGGCACCTGGGTCGGTACAGGTTCTACCGATGCCTCCGCAGTGACCTCCGGCGTCTCCCCCTCTTGTGCGTGAAGTGGCGCGATAATCCAAGCGGCACTCACGATAATCGAGACTGTGATAAGGACTATAAAATGTCTAAGCTGACTTCGGTTCATTGAAAACCCCCAATCCCTCAG
>Ga0006883J46559_1014684_pt1 | contig 15002 bp, 7 predicted proteins | sample ElkSlonscriptome_7_FD_46559 | JGI IMG/M metagenome (IMG submission 46559) | reverse complement strand
GACCAGTTCGACGTTTAAAAACATAAAACGATAAGCAAACACAAATATTCGCTATCAAACAAATCAAAAATTCACCAAGACACCACTTACACAAAATGACATCGCAGACTCCCAGACCAACGACTACCCAATCAGCTGAGCTGATCTCGCTAGCTAACATCAGTACGATTACCGAGTTCGCGCGAAAAGCAGCGGAGCAAGAACCGATCACTGAGAGTCTCAAGCGTTCAATCCAGAACACTGCTGAAACTCTTGTGATCCCCAAGAGCGACGAGAAAATTCCCTTGTGGTCGGTCAACAAAATTCAGGCCTGCCGAGAGATCCCGTCTCGTTCTCGCATTCACAAATACCTCCAAGGCCTAGAGAACAATCCGCAAAGGCTGAGCGATATTCACCACCTTCGCACTATGGCAGTCACGTTCGGTATGTGCCTAGAGTCTGACGACGGCAAGACCAACGCAGTCAAAGAGCTCATCACGAAAACACTGGCCAGCGAGACACCGTTTCGATTCACAGTCGAGCTCGGGCAAGAGACAGAGATCAATCTCGGCTACCTGCACGACGGCGGTGTCGAAACTGAGGTTGACAAGGCAGCGGGTCCAGATCCGCAACTTGCAGAGCTGGAGAAAGCTATCACCGGGTCAACGACTGAAGTCAAAGACTTCCCGAAGATCACCACTGCACTGGCGACGATCAAAGATGATCACGCTTATCGTCTCTGCGTGGCACTAATTCTCGGCGAATTCTTCCGCGCCGGACTCGGCAAAGACGAAAGCAAGATCAAGACGCGACAAGGCAAGACTGGTCAGAAACTTCGAAGCATCCTGAGTATCGACGTTCCTGCCAATACCGAGGCGTTCGTGCTCCGAGGTCGTGATGCTTCGACATTCATCACGGGCTCATCCGGCTGTCTCAAGTTTCTCGCAGCGATCCTGGGGACCATCCCGCTCGTGCGCAAGGACACCAAAGACCACACCTGGGATGAAGCGTTCGGAATCGAGCAGGCATCACTCGGCAAGGCGCTCGAGTTCTACCGAATGGCTCCGGTCAAGCTAGTGTTGTCGATCAACGGAGTCATGCCGAAGACCTCTTCGTGGATCGACTATCTCGCGGTTCGCACAACGACGAACGGCATTCTCGGCTGGTTCGCCTACTGGACGCTCTACGACCCGAACAACGAGTCGCGCTTGCTCTACGACGGACTTCGCCTCGAAACCTATGCGCCGTTCATGCGATGCTTCAACGAGAGCTGGCTCGGACAGTTGTCTAATGCGCAGTGCGGCGAGTTGAACTTCTTGCTCAAAGCCCTGTGTACTATTCTCCTGCCCGACCAAGGAACGATCGAGGGCCTTCGCATGCAACCTCCACCGCTCGGCACGATGCACAGTCACATCACGATGATCAATCATCTGGTCAAGCTGGCATCCGAGAACATGGCTAGCTCAGCCATCAAGAACCCGATCGAAGATCAGCTGCGCACTTCTGGATTCACTGAGTTCAAGGAGGCTGATTGGAAGCGGCTCTACGCACAGTGTCAGGAATCGATGAGACTGGCGTCAGGAGCGGGCGTTTCGTTCAACGCACCAGAACCGGCGGAGCCTCCGGCAGGGCCGTCGACCAGCGTCAAACAAAACTGGAGCGACTTTGATTGATTTGATCACTTATACCCTGGCGAGTTCGCGCGCGCGTCTTATTTTAGAAAACTATCAGATAAGCATAATACAACCAACATCTCGAAAACGAAACATTCTCACGGTCACACTTGACAACCAACATGAGTTACAATGATTACGAACCTGTCGCACCAAATGCTCTCAGCAAAAGTACATTCAAGACTCTTCTCGGAGGTCTCGCCAAAGCCACCGGAGATCCTGCAATCAAGGCGCTTTCGCTCGATCCAGAGAACGCTATCCGAGTCGCGACCCCAGTGATCCTACCGAAAGACACAAAAGTTGAATCTGCCGTCGAACAGAAGTCGGACTCCGAGGATCCCGACCTCTACGAGGACGACGACTTCACCAAGGAGTCGTTTCCTAAGATCGGCGACTCTGGCTCCTTCCCGACAATAGTAAACCCTACACTCGATGTCGAGTATCGCGAGCATATCAAGCTTCTCTCGGAGACTAGAATCCTAGGAGACTATCCGTTGCCCGCCCAGTACGGACCGAAGGGTCACTCACGCGACGCTGATCCGAAGGAAGTGCTTGTCGCGCTGACGAAGAAGCTTCTGATACTTCAAGGTCGCACCGATCAATCGGTCATCGAACGGGCACAAGCTCGACTCGAAGACGCTGTGCGAAGAATGGAGACAGACCTTGAAAAGTCCGCTCGCACGCTGGCGAATCACATGGAAGCGCATCGAAGCGCTCTGAAAGACGCCGAGAAGAAGAAAGATGAGGACACGCTGGCGAAAGCGATCACGGCGGTGCGTCAGTACTGCTTCGCAAAGGTCTGGCAACAGTCAAGTCCCGAGGTCAAGCGTAAGGAGATCCTCGAGAAAGCGATTGCGAACCAGAAGATCTATCTTCCTGACGAGGTCGTGGCTACGGCTATCACAAAGGCAGTAGCCGCGATGGCACCTTTGCGAGATCAAGCCATGGTCGAGCTCGAGCAGCGCGTCGCCGCTATACTTCCGAAACTTTGACTCCACATCTTCTACTCCACCGCGTATCCGGCTAAGCCTCAACAACAACTTTACTTACAAAAACTATGAACTTCTTCAATCTCAAGAGCGTCGATTCTGCAAAGACAGACCAAACTCTCTGGGTCCATATGAACGGGCAAATCACTGTATTCTCGTTCGATGAAACCTACGAAGCAACACCGTGCAACGCACTGCACAACGCCTTAAAGACGAAGATAACAAACGGACCAACGCGCTACCTCGACCTCTTGGCTCTCGCGAACCTCATCACTGAACAGTCGCATGAAACATCGGAAGACATCTCGCTCGGATCGTCGATCGGCAAGAAAGTTTACGCGCATACGTGGAAGTTCGACGTCGTAGGGTTCGGAGAAAAGGGCACGATCTGCCGCGAGCTTGGTGTTCCGGTAAGCTACGAGTTCGCAAGATGCCCCGTCAGTATCATCAAGTATGAGCAGTCTTCGGCGCTCTCAGTCCATCGCGTCTACATCGAGGTCGCCTTCAAAAACGGATCCGTCAAAACTACCGACGCTAAGGATCTGTTCACTGGCAAAGACGCGAAGCAAACCATCTTGATCAAACCACTACCTTTCGTCAAGACCATTGTGGGCAAGATCAACCTGGCCGGTGATCCTCTCGACACGATTCTTCTCAAGCAAGCTGGTCCGTCGACGTCAAAGAAGAAGTAAAAGGCAAGTACATACATATAGAAACCATGTTCATTTCCTTACAAGCTCGCAACCTCTTCTCTCTCTTAGCTTGCATTTCACTCCCTCTACCGTCGCAACCTCTTCCAGAGATCGAAGTGCTTTCGTGCACGTCTACTCCTTCAGGACATTATCTATGGGATGTCTCTTATGGAGATGAACACTCAGAATTGGCCGAGCTGATCTTGCTAGATCCCAAAAGCGGGAAGCAAGAGATCTCCGGGCTCAATTGGTGTCTTAAGGACAAGACAGTCAAAACACCCTGCGATGCGTTTCCATCTAGAAGAGCTTCTGCTTATATGTTCTCTCATTCGCCTACTCTTTCTACGTTCGCAGTATCGAAGATTTGCAACTCAAAACTTTACGTGTCACTCTCCCCAATAGCAATGGTAGAATACATCTGCTCGGCTTCTAAGATCAACTTAAAGCATGTGTTCAACCGGACAAACATCTTTGCTGATCCGACCCTCCATGTCGACCCTGAATCCGGATTACTGTTCAAAGTAGGACAGAATGAATGGAAGATCGACTATGGCCGCGTTTCCTCATTTCGTCTCAACAGCACCCACGAGTATATCGCATCGAGTAACAACATTGTCTCAATCGCCTCGCACGAGTGTATGCGTGACAATCAATCAACTCCCAAACCCCGAACTCTAAATTGTAGCCCCAACTCTCCGATCTGCGTGTATACAACGGAGCTGATAGACTTACTGTGACGTACCGTAGCACTTACCCGATCGTCTTCTTATTAATAAAAACTAACGGAGCAAGCAAACAAACACTCACGAAATGTCAAAAATCATCATCATCTCGCTGATCGCCGTCGCCACCTCCAATCTCACTGAAACTCAGACCGATTGGCAGCCTTTTCTCGATACGGTATTTAATCTGTACTCTATCGAACACGTACAGCAGGAGGTCACACCTCCGGCTCGACCGATCTGCGATCACGCTCCTGTCTCTAAGAGTGAGCAATATCCGATCCCTCTGTCTACAACGATTTATCGAGTCCGAACAGACGAGTTACTCCGGAAAGGAGTAATAATATCCTCGAACAAGAACTGGCGCACATGTCAAGTGTCACTTTGGGGATTGCATGTGAGAGACCATGGGCAGGAAGAACTAGACAATGCAATTTCGTGTCCGCTACCTGGTTCTCCCAAGTACTCGCACGTCGCCGGAGATGGTACAAAGTGTGATCACAACGTCCCGGACTACGATTGTCAATGGTTGAGCACAAGAACGACATCCGCTGACCTTTGCTGCGCCCACGAAACTGTCGTTCATTATGACCCAATCTCAGAATCTTGTGTTGTTACCGGTTACACCATTCCGAACTGCACAGAAGCTGCGAAAAGTGGTGTCATACGAACGGCTTTCAGAAGAGCAGAGTTCACCCCGATTTCCAGCAAGTGCGAGCTTGACATCTTGGCGCAGAATATCTCGTGTCATCTTCTCAGCATCACTAAAACGGCGAGCAAGAAGAGGATCCTGAAGTGCCAAGATGTTGCGTATGAGCTGACTGATCAGCGCGTTCAATGTCACAATCGTTCGTATTTTTCAACATCAACCGGTGAGCTACTCAGTTTCAACAGCGGGGAGTCCATGTTGATGGCACACGATGCAAAGTTTGTTGAGACGATCAAGAACTTCGACAAGGAGAAGATCGAGGGGGCATTCGAGGACGAGAGGACCGCGACCGGATACGAAGAACGCTTGAGATTGGCTATCTGGAATCTCGAAGAGTCGACGAGGATCAACCTGGTCAAGCTAAAATGCAAGGCCGAAGAGCTAGGATGGATTGTCGCGAGTAATCTGAAGACCGTCGATCCGTTCTCTGCGAACGAGTTCGCGCGAAAGACGGATACCTTCTTTTGGGTCTGGATGAAGAATGGTAGAATAGGAGCGCACCCGTTGATCTCCCGAAAGTGGAGCAAATACCTGGTCTCAGAAGGGACTTTGAGACTGATGGACAACAATTCGCGACTTTTCTGTCTCTCCTCCGTTCACCCGGCATTCGCGCATGAGCCACCATGCCAACCGTTGTCGTTTCCGATAAAGATCGGGGCAAACATCATCCAGAACGACGGATCAGTTTCTATCGCTGCGAAGGAGAGTCTCTGGGCTGCGATTAACAACGATCCCCCAACTCTTGCGCGGAATCTTCTACATTCAGTCCATCATGCCATATTCCTAGATTCCCCAGGATCTCACATTTCTCTAACTATGTCAGAGCGACTTAAGGGCGTAGAAGGTAGTGTCGAGAGCCTCATCCCGACCAATCCGCTCTTCGAGTATCTCCACTGGAGATTCGGTTGGCTCGCTTATCCGATCGGGTTTCTCATTATTGCTTTCGCTTCTACTGTTCTTTTAGGATTGTTATACTGTTTTGTCAAGACGTGGTGCAAACCGGTTCGGTCGGCGGCGAAAGCGCTAGACTCCGTTGAGCTGAAACCGCTACGGAAACGCGGTCCGGAAATCCACTGAGCGCGGTCATCACTTACTCATAACTAGCGAATGCGCGGTCTTGCCATGAGACAATCACGTCCACGATACGCTTCTATTTAAGAAAAAGCTCGTCAATAAAAGTGTAAGCAAAAAAACAATCTACACATCAAAGTATTGCTTTTGTACGCACTTGCTTTCTGGACAATGAAGCATTTCACCTCATCCAGTATTCTGTTACCTACCCTAATGCTATCTGTAGTAACAGATGATCTCACAGAACATGAAGTCTCGATATTTCTTTGCCCACCCGCGAATTATGCCAGCTACACCGCGGTTCCCGCTCCCACTTCGTGTGAGATCGAGGATATCTCGGAGATTGAAACGATATCAAAAACCTTCGTAGAGATTCACATCCCAGATTACGACCTGATCACACTGCCTGCTAAGTCCTGTCGCAGATATGACTACTACTCTAAATGTTGGCAAAATTTCTGTTGTAGTGGAGGGGCGGAATCCAGAATTAAGGAAGTGAATACGACGCAAGATGATCGGCACACAGCTTACCAGAGCACCATGAACTCGAAGATCAATAACATTGGCGGATATTGTACTGAACCAATGGAATACGCACCGTGTGTATGGCCGAAAACGACAGAAACCTCAGGTTCGGTTCTGTGCTGCTCCACAATATCAGTAATCTACAATCAGTGGAGAGCGCAAGTGATCGGGCCTGTGCCTAGAAGACCGTTGTCAGGTACTATCGATTCATATGTTGCTGCAGATGGCGCGACGATCTACTTGGAAGCTCCCCTGAGCTTGAGTAGGGCGTGTGATCTCCGCTTGTCGAAGAAAGCGATGTGTTATCGAAAGACCGATTACATATTCTGCAACCCAGTGCATAGAGCTTTCAAAGTCCTTAACGAAACCGATTGCGAGGGCTTTATTAAGACGCAAGAGGGATTCTATCTCAAGACTCATCTCCCCATAAAGGAGCGGACGAAGAGAGCGGTGAATGACGCAGAGGCTCTCGTTAATGGTTTAAGGTGGGAGCTCAACAAATTGATGACAGAGGTCAGTGAGCAGCTCGCGCAACTCCGATGTGAAAACTTACGCCTGCGATCAGAGCTAGCTCTGCTTAACGAAGGGCAACACGGAAATTATTGGGCTTCATCCCTCTCAAAGTACCGAGGAGTCGTCGAGCAGGGTGTCTACTTTCCTACTGGTTGCGTTGAGGTTCGATCCTATGACGTCGATCTCGCCCGGTTGAGAACGAAGTGTGACTCTTACATCCCGATCAACTTCGTGTTAAATGGCACTAAAAGAACAGGGTTTGTTCACCCTCTTACAAGAATCATCTCTTTCGACTCTCCGTCTCAAGCTTTTTGCAATCATCAGATGAGCCCTTTCCTGTACACTGACGATTTGACACCTTATTCTCCAATAGAGAGAAGAATGGTGGAGAGGAACACTATTGATCTAGCCACTTTCAACTTAACGCTTAATTTATCGGATCCGATCTCATGGTACGATCTCACGGACACTGGGAATCAGGATCTGTTACAGGCAATTTATAATCTATCCTACACCGGGGTTTCACCTGAGGAGCTTCGCGAAGACCTAGTTTTCAATAGGCAACTCTCGGGCCTTGATTTGGAAGCCATAGCCAACCGGGTCAGTTTCTTTCCGCGAATTTGGCTAAGGTGGAAGAGTTTTGTCATCGCGGTGTGCTCTGTAGCACTATTCGTAGTTTTGACCGTCCTATTGATTAAAGTAGTAATCTTGTTTAGGGGATTTGGGTGGCTTAGGTTCAGAGCGCATGAACAAGGATATTCCAAGCTCAGGAATTATACAGATTGAGGCCTTGACAATTTCTAAGGGATTATTTAAATAAAATATCGGAACAAGCAAAACCAACCTACGATCCTAACATTTTATAACTGACGACAACAAATCACCCGCAATAGACACCAGCTGCGAAAACCCGGAAATGGAGACCGCAACTAACTCCGACAAACGCCGCGTGAGCCAGCATACCCTGACGGTTGCCGAGCAAGACACGTTCGACGAACTGCGGCGGCGGTCCTGGGTGAATTGGTATCGGATCGTAAGACTCGCGCTCTCCTGCGCAATTCGTTTGGACATGAACGAGTCGGTTCAGCCCAGACCACACAACACCCAGGGGAAACAATAATCACACATTCTAATCGCTTGATGAAGCCAGTAGGGCTGTTGTCGACGAGTCGATTGTTATTTAAATAAAATGTTTCGACATGACAATACTTATAGCAATAAGCAAAAACAATCCTTTTACTGAAACTCCAAAACAAAATGAGTTACGCAGAGCAACCCGAGCTCGACCTACTCGATGACGGGCCTAAAAGAACAAAGATGAAATTCGCAAAGGACACATGTTTGAACTCGCCACTGATACTCGATGACTACGTAGCAGTCAGAGACCGAGGAACCACCGGATACGGGCGTCAAGACACTGAAATCGAGATCATCAACGACTTGTTCAATCAGCCGGACCACTTAAAGATCGACTGCCATGAGTGGCTAGGAGAAGTGCTAATGGCTTTATGGAACGACGAGGACTTCCGAGTCGAAGGCTCATTGAGCACCAGCCCCAGAACCTACATCAGAGAGGCAGTGCGAGCTACGACCGAGGAAGCAAATGCGATCGCCCAAATGATCAAGAGCACAGACCCGCCGTATGATGTCGACGACTACTCATACGAAGCAATGAACGTGCATGTGAAAAGATATCTGATATTCCATCGACTATTCGATCTGATCAGCAAGCACAAGTCAGCTCTCGCTCTGCACGGGGATGAGGCGCGCGTTCCAAGCCCGATCTCGAAGATCCCTCTTGATCGGGTCTACGTTCACGCTCTATACTCGCTGGACGTGACTCCGTGGGTGAGGATCTCCTACACGGAAAACTACACCTACTTCGAGTTCAAGAAGACAGCACTCACTCGGCTCGGAGCCGTCGCAGATCACAACATCTTTCTGATGATTCACGACGTCTTCAATTCACGCTTTAACACCTTGCTTCTCACTGACATCGCAAGCGTGATGAACCTCGCCTGGTATCCTTCTATACCATCATTACAGGAGATCTACGAGGTCGGAGACAAGATTCTCGCCACCATGGGCAACGAAGGCTACAAGCTCCTGAAGATGTTCGAACCGGTGGTAGTCAGCAGCATACTCTATGCAAATCGAGACGCAGATCTAATCACAGTCGAAGACTTCTACAACAACATCAACGAAGCATGGGAAGAAGCAGTAGAAGAGAAAGGCGGGCGACACAGAAATGCGCTTGGCGCGTGGCGACGGGTGCTCGGAGGACTGAACGACGCGCAACGAACTCAAGTGCACGGAGTCTTTCGTCATTGGGGACATCCGTTGATCGATCCGATTGCGTCATGCAAGAAACTGGCCCGCCGATCAAGAACGCCGTTCACGGCCGCTGATTCAGAGATGGACTGGCTAGAGGGCGTGCTAAGAAGAGAGCTGACGCTCGCGTATTACAACAAGCACGGAAAACTTCCGGAAATCGTGAAAAGTACTATCAGAGAACAGTCGAAGCTATACGACGTGATGATGAACAAGCGGAGTTACCAATCGGCTGCCGGTCGTGACAGCCTCGACGACTGGAAGGAGATAAGATTCGAGAAGACATTCAGCGGAGGAGAAGACATCGACATCATGGCGGTGATTCAAGACAGAGCTCACTCACTGCCTAGATCAAAGCTGATCCCGTTCCTAGACGCGAAACGACCGTCGTACGGTCCCTCGCACTTAAGGAAAGTCACGACGACGTTTCTCGGTAACAACTTTGGCACGCCCGACCAGATCCTCGCCGAGGCTGACACGTGGGGCGACGACCTCGAGAAGATCAAAGACGAGCTCGCGATCGCGCTAGTGTGCAAAGAGAGAGAGTTGAATCCGGAGGCGCGAAACTTCGTGCTGATGACTATGTCGCTGAAACTGTGGTTGGGATTGTCTGAGGAGCTGATAAACCAAAACATCGTCAAGCTGTTCAAGGCGGTCACTACGTCTGACTCTATGCTCGAGCTCATCAAGAAGCTATACGGAGTCTCGAAAGATCTAAACGGTGAAGCAGCGAAGCACGTCGTGCATGTACTCAACTCGCTGGACTTCGAAAAGTGGAACAATCAATTCAGAGAGATGACGACGCGGGCGCTGTTCGCAATGTTCGACGAATTGCACGGTTTTCGACAGGTATTTGGCCAAACCCACCAAATTTGGTCAAATTGCGTCGTTTATTCTACGCATCAGTCGTCCTTGCCTACAGCGCAAGAGTTCATCGCGTTGTGTGAAGGAAGAATAACGATAAACGAGCGAGAGACCGCATGGACCGGTCACCTGGGCGGTTTCGACGGACTTCGCCAAAAATCGTGGACTGTGTGGAATGTGATTATCGAGTCGGTCCTGTTGCGCATGCATGGACTGAAAGGGAAGATTCTCGGACAAGGAGACAATCAGATCGTCAACGTTTCGGTGTTGATACCTCAACGGGTTCAGACCGACGCAGAAAAGAAGCTGTTCGCAAATGAGCAAATTCACGCGTTCCTACGATCGCTGAGGGCCAAGTTCAGAAGTTACAATCAAGAGTTGAAGTTGGCAGAGACATGGTCGTCATCGCAGCTAGTCATCTACGGTAAGCAGATGATCAATCGCGGTTGCTTCTTGCCGATGACGCTTAAGAGAGGTTCTCGAATGGCAGACACTGAGAACGAGCTTTATCCAACATTCGAGAAAGCGGCTGCGACGATTTCCGCCTCCGGCACTTCCGGCGTCGGATCAGACTTCTGTGTCGGACCATCGCTCGTCGCTACAAGGATCCGGCTTCTTTTAGCCTGGGACTCAGATGCACGCTACAACGTCATGACTGGAGGGCCGCAATCATTCAACACCGGCGCCACGCTCAACATCGATAGACCGCGATCTGGTAAATACTTCGCAAATGGCTACGATCTCATCGCAAATGACTGGCAGCAATCGCGACTGTCAACTGAGATGATGACATGTTTCCTCTTCGTGGGGACAAGTATGGGCGGATACTCCGTACCGCTCCTGCTAGATCTAATGCAGCGAGGATTTCCAGATCCGTTCAGCACAAACTACCTGACGCTCCACGCCCTGCTCGCTTACAAGAAAACGTCGTATACGAAGTCAGTGCGCGATGCTTTTTCATCAGCGCTTCACATCAAGAGGAACACGACCGAAGATCTCGGGCTGCTGTTTGAAGACCCCGTGGCCATCAACCTTCTTCGGCCAGTGCAATCTCAAAATGTCGAGAAACACGTGTGCTCTGACATGCTGCGAGGGAGACATGGAATGTCGCAGGTGAAAAACGAAGTCGTGCGATCACTGATCCAGGCGGGAATACAACAACGAGAGCCGTTGATCGAGGCACTGAGTTCAATGTCGCAAGTCTGTCCGAGAATCTCGCATGAAATTCTCGACGCATCACCTGCAGGCATCGTCGCGAGTACGATCAATCGCTTCGCAGGCCAGACGACGGTGGTAAAAGCGGCAATGGCGGCCCATAATCGCATCGATGTAAAAACGCAAAAGATGAAAGGCGAAGGATCTTCGTATATCAGCCTGATGACCGCCATCTCTCCGGCCGAGAACATAAGGCTCCACTGCGGCGAGCCTGTGCGCGTGTACGCCTACGATAGCGCAATGTGTCCTAGCTGGAATGCAGGAAAGGCTCGAGACTTTTCGTGGGGCCGAGAGATTCACGGAGTGACAGTGCCTCATCCGCTCTGTTACACAAGGAGATTCATCTGCAAAAAGGACAGGTGCGCAAAGTGCGACGAATCAGTGGAACCGGAAGCATCGAATGAGGCGCGCGTCGCTGCGCGGTCTTACGTTCTCACACTCACCGGTACCACCTCGATCAATCCAGGCGATTTCTGGTCAGTGGCCGGAAAGACCACGCCATACTTCGGCAATGTGACCCGCGAGCGCGTGCCTCAAGTTCGATCATACGTCGTCGAGAGTCGAGACAGAGCGATCAGAAATATGCTCAAGAACTACCGGATGATCGGATGGATCTTCCCTAAAGGCTCAAATATGGAAAAGCTTCTCGACAAAGTGGTCGGCACGATGACAGATCTCGATCCTGCACTTCTCAAAACAAGTCTGGAGCACTCGTCGGGAGACTGGAGACATCGGTTCGGCGATCAAGCGACCACGCATGGCAGCATGCTAAACAGATCATACACGACCGCGACTCACTATGTGTTGTCAACAAACCCGTGCGAGCTCTTGGCAAAAGGCACTAAAAATCGAATGGTGCATTTTCAATCACTGCTACTCCTCTGCTCATGGTTTGACGAGAGTATCGGTCTCCACACGAACGGTGCAGGCGTCAGATATCCGCGTCATTATCATATCGCAAAGCATATCGAATGCATTCCAGAGTTCAAGGTTGAGAACTTCGACGTCGCAGATCCGAAAGACCTGAATCTCGAATCTTGCCGCAATGTGCCCGGGTTATGGGTGCCAAAAGAACGAATCACGATCGAAGGCAGAACAGAGATGATTTACCAGATCAAGACAATTTCAAGCATGTCGAAAGGCGACAAATTCTATGCTTACTACGCTCTCGTTGCTAAGAGGCATGTCGACGCCATGATAAACAGCTCAGTCAAAACAGAAGACTTCGAAGTTGGGCAGCATCTCGGCATGTCAATCGGATTGATCAGCTCAGCGAACGGGCTAATCGTTTTCTTCAGTGTTGCACTCGAAATCTTGACGCGTCACTTCCTGCGGAACGATCTGCCGTACTTCATCTCGAACTCCACGACCGACTGGGCAAAAGTCTACAGTGATATTGCGAGAGAACTGCGCCTGAAAAACGGCTCGTTCTTTCGCCCGCTGTGCGAACTCTTCCTCTTTCCGGACGTTCGAGAAGAAATCATCAAAGACGCCAGATTCCCAATGAACTTCGAATACCAAGGCTACTCGATCAAATCAACGACTGAGGCTGCTCGATCAATCCTCTGCAAGATCTTCTCGAATTACTACATCGTCGAGTTTATTGAAAAGATCGCCAAAAACGCTCTGGGCGAATACCGATCAGCAGTCGTCGATCAGGAGACGGATACCGGAGTCGGCTTGACTCGATACATCATCGCAAATCTGTTGCTCCGAGGCTGCAATCCGAGCGATCTCCTCGTCCTCGGCGGGCTGCTCTATGAGATGAACCACCAACAGTACCCGAACAAACGCGCAATGTCCGAGTCTCTGAAAAACATTTTGCTCGCCTTCGACAATGGAACAAGCCGACGTGCAAACATCATCGACATCATTCTGGCGTTGAAAGAACCGTCATACCTTCCGTCTACCATCGACAGCGCCATTAAGCTCTGCAATGAGAACGTCAACGTCAGCCTGGGTGGCCAAAGATATCCGGAGCATGTGATCGCTGGGCTCGACCAGTGCAGAGAAACGGCCAAAGTTCTGGCTCGAGGCACAACAGGTGAGAGCTTTGGCGATGTGGCGTACGAGACAAAGGCATCGCGCAAAGTCGAGAGAACAATCATCGGTATGGGCAAACATCGCTACAAACCTGTAAGCATCTCAACGACTTCGCAGTACAAGATCCTGTCAATTCTGCGAAGCATCGAGCTCCTTGATGTGCAGCGAGCGATTTGTCTTGCTGACGGCTCCGGAGGATTCACGATGATCATTCTTGAGCTTTTCAAGAACGCCCGCGTATTCTTTCACACGATGTCGACCGGCGATGACCTGATGCCTCACAGTCAAGGTGGCGCGCTGCCTCCAGCCTTCGAAGCGCGAGAGAATCTCCGCTCGCGACTCGTCTCGCCTCGAGCGTCATGGGAAAACCCTGTGGACCTCCTCACTACTCCAGCTCTCGACATCGTGCCGACCGAGTTCAGCTCCGGCATTGACCTTGTGACGTGCGACCTTGAGAGCGAAAAATGTGAAGACTTGGCCACGACCATCATCATGCTTAACAACCTGATGGCCGTATGTCGAGTCTATGGGAAGAGGACCACCACAATGATATGTAAGGTCTATCTCGAAAACGAAGACCAGATCATGCTGATCATGAACTGTGTGCTATCGACGTTCGAGAACTGCCAAATGTTGACGACCTTTTACACGTCGTGCTGGTCACGAGAGATGTTCATCGTCGCGAACGGGGTCAATACAGAGCTCCGAACACTCAAAGTCGCTCTCAAGGAACATGACGTTCTCCTCTACTCCGAGAAGAACCGGCTATCGAAAGTTGAAAAGCTGCGAGAAGACGTTCGAGGCAGCCTTAGGCTGCTCAAGGAAGCAGAGGAGGAGTACTCTCTAACGATCGCTGGTCCGCTCGGCATCGAAATGTGGCGCTCGAAAGCTCTGGAGATCAGATCAGCATACGGCATTGATAAGGTCAGCTCGCTAGAGCAAATCATTCCGAAGTTGTTCGACTACTACCTACGGCACTACGAAACAGCAGAGATGTACACCGATCAGACCGGCAAGTTCAATCCTAGAAAGATGAAGAAAGAGAAGAAGACGTTCATGTATGTGCATTTCTGTTACACTTTCTACTCAAGCGTCCTGATGAAAGGCGAGATCGAGGGCTTGATGCACCACATGCTAGACAACACAAGATACACGTACTTCATTTACCGAACCAAAGGGCGGCGCGTGGCGATGGGAGCCGCGCGCTCAGTTCCTGGACTGTGGAAATTGCTCGAGAGATACGAGGATCGTCACGAGATCGTTTGGAAAAGAGAACTCGAAAGCCCGGCCAAACTTCAATCAAAATTCAAAGACTACTATCGATACACTCGCATTGACGAAGAGCTCCCGATGATCGACCTACCGCATTCGCACTCCTTTCAACTATACCCAATGACCGACACCCCACGCGATCGCAACCTCAATTCAGAAATCGTTTCACTCTTGCGCGAAAAATGACCGCGTTTTCATTCTTCGTTTGTCCGTCAATCTCAACCGCTACTTAAGAAAACTATACATCTCTAGTCCCTTCTCTCTTAACATTGGAAAAGACGCATCTTATCTCTTTGTGACTTTTGTCAAACAAATAGTTGATTGGGATCGGCTGTGCGATCTTTGTTTTTCAATGTACTCCGCGGTTCATCCTTCCTGCTTCTGTATAGTGTGACAGATTATTT
>Ga0006883J46559_1001926_pt1 | contig 15546 bp, 12 predicted proteins | sample ElkSlonscriptome_7_FD_46559 | JGI IMG/M metagenome (IMG submission 46559) | reverse complement strand
AGCCATCATATCAGAGTGCCTAAGCCAGGCACCTCCAAAACCCATCTTAAAAACTGCCGAACCGAAGAATAAGATTGAAAAAACGATAAGCAGGGCGCGAGCAGGCAAGAAATAGTCCCAATTAGAAGCGTGAGGATCAACCTGAGTTCCACTTTTGTGTCTCCTGAGCATTGAGTCTATGGAGTAGGTGTGTCCCCAAGCGTTAATGATAGACATGAAGAAGGGAATATAAAATACCATAGGTAGCAACGTTCTTTTCCCATCTACAGCCGCCGATAACGCTTCCAGCAAACCGCCAATTAACAGGACAGAGACAGTCGCCATTCTTGTTTTATAGCCAAAAGCCAACAAAACCAATGCAGCAACTAGAAATGACTCAAGGGTATGGAAGAAGAGTGGCGGTATGGACATACCAAAATCCCTAAATATATATCTGACTAGATAAACTCTTTCCTCTACATAGAAACTCGGAAGTCCACTTAGAAAATCCGCAGAATGTACACTCAGATGCCACAAATAAAACAAAGAGTATAGGATTCTAAACAAGCCTACTCTGCCCGCCGCATTAACTTCAGGTTGAGTAAACCAGGCGTTTATGCTCGCGTTCACGTTCCGGATTATGCTGAAAGCTGGAATTTTTATCATGTTAATTCTTCTCGGCAATATCTTCTCTGGAAAAGCTATCTACCATAACTTCAGAGGTGGGAGCCTGTAATTGGATAGGAGGAACCTCTAAAGGCTCAACTTGATAAGAAAGCTTCCAAGCTTGAATCGTTTGAATTTCAGAGTTTGTATGAACTAAGTTTGAAACAGCACGCATTAAGTATCTTCGACTCGCGTCCCTTACCCTAACATTTGCATTATCAAAAGCCTGTTCGACAATTTTATGGGAAAGGCTGTCGCGGGGTAGCGTCAAAACGTGTTCAGGTTTTACCAGATGAAGATCTCCTGTTGTGGTGTAAACCCTAAGTTCTATAGCAGAAACAGATGGTTCAGGTGGACGAAATCGCGCTGAATATCCACTGTAGAGCGCCCAAGACACTATGGGCCAAGTTGATTTTCGTTTCCCTACAACGCAAATCCCCAGTACTAAAATTAGCAGGAAAATTTTTATCAGTCGTAAAGCTTGTAGGGGGTTAGACTTGCTTGCATCTCCTGGTTCTGTAATTGTCTGATCTTCCATATCAAATCATAGATTAGAGAGCTTTTTGCTGTTATTTATAAACTAGAATTTAACGGTGTCATGTCCAAAATGGACAGACTGAGTATTCATCGTCAAATCAGCCAATTACAGCTCTATTCCTTTCCTCAGGTTTTGATGTCATCTCTAGCAAATGCTGACCAAGACGGCGGGCGAGTGCCAGGATTGTAAATGTAGGGGAGTAGGAAGGTCCAGTGGGAAACACGGCTGAACTGGCTACATAGAGATTATCAGTCCCAAACACTCGACAGTTTAGGTCAACGACTCCCTCTTCGGGTCTACTCGCCATACGGGTAGTACCCATTTGGTGAGCAGCATCGGTCATGTTCTCTAAACTGGGCGGATCATTTCCAAAGTCAAAGGTTCCCAACCCAACGGCTACAAACCCCTGTGTTAAAAGTTCCAGAGTCTTCGCCATCGAACGCTGATCTTGGTCGGTGAAGCACCAATCAACCTCCAGCTTGCGCTGACCGAGTGGGTCAAGTTCGCTTCCCAGCTTAACGCGACTGCCTTTATGCGGAACCTGCTCAGTGACAAACTTAACTCGATAGGCGGAGACAATGCCGTTCCCATCTCGGCAAGCCGAACGACTCCAGAACCTTCGCCGCAGTCGCCCGATTCCCTTTGTATAGAGTGGTTTCAGATAGAGGACATGCTCAAGCAGCTCATGCTCTTGCTGAGTTGCATCATCTAGAGCAAAACAGATACAGAAACGTGGCTTGGGAGCGTATTGCAACTCGTGGGCATATTCTCGAACCAGATGACTGGGGCGTAGAGATCCGGTATGGTGTTTAGGATGGTCAGTATAAAAGCGACCGACGAGGTCATGCTCATTGCCGATTCCATGAGGAAGTTGGCGGTTAGAGGCGAGGAGGAGGCGTGCGGATTCAAAAGCACCAGTCGCCAGGATGATGACTTTACCTTCAACGATCAGTTCTCTGCCTTCAAGGGAACGACAAACAACAGCACTTACCCGTTGACAGGAAGCATCGAGTTTTAATTCAGTTGCAGTCGCACCTAAGATAACGTGTAAGTTGGGCGAGCGACGCATCTGTTCACCAAAGCGCACTGCTGTGCGTGTCGGTGTCTGCTCCCAATAGAAGCTGCTCATTTTTAAACCACCTGCGGCAATCTTGGCGCGAAGTTCTACAATTTCAGGACGAACGGCTTCTGCTTCCAAGTCCCCGAAACCATAATCTTTTGCGGCTGAGCGGTAGTGTTCCAAGAGATCAGTATAGCTGATGGGCCAACCGCTGTTAGCCACCCAAGGTCTACCCTCGAAATCAGAGGGTTGCAGATATTTCCATTTCCCTGTCCAAACGTTACTCGTGCCACCAAACTGACGCACGCGACTGACTCCGCGTAATTCAGGTGGAAGGTAGCGATGGTAATAAGAGTTGGGATTTAACTCGCGATGGCGTTTAGCCAGAAATGTTACATCATTTAATGCCTGAATCGAGGGATCGAACTGGTGGCGTCCACTTTCTAGAAGCACTACCTCTCGACCATGACGTGCTAGGTAGGTTGCCACCTCAGAGCCTGCAATCCCGGAACCAATCACAATCACCTGTGCTTGTAGTTTCGTTTGCTCACCCATTTCCAGGATATCGGTAATCATAAAACCTCCATTCTTTTTTCAATAAAAATTCGTTGCACAAAACGCTAAGAGAGACGCGATCGCGTCAAACAGGAACCTTTAGCGGATGAGTCAATCGAGCTAAACTCGTCCTAAGACTTAACCCTAAAATATGAGTCGGATGAAGTTCTAACGCCCAGATAAAATGGTTGAGCGCCGCTTTTTCTTGTCCCATTTCATAAGATGTTAACGCTTGCTGATAGACAAATTCAGAAAACATTTTGGGATGGGCTTTAAAGATATCATGATGTTTTTCAATCAGGCGATAAAAACTTTCTTGACGGAGGTTCGGGTCGCGAGACACTCTAGCCTGCTGATCCCGAAGTAGCTGGTAGGTAACAACGGGTAGACCGATAATTGTGCAAACCACATTAAGTCGTAAGAATAACTCCGTGTGGACGCGAGAGCGAAACGATTCGTCCCATCCGCCAATTTGATTAATCACTTCCCGCTCAACGACTAATGTTTGTTTAGTAGTATAGGTCTTACCGGGTTCCAGATTTTCTAGAGAGAAATGACACCCTTTGAGACGAATCGGTGGAGGTAGACGTTTGGTTAGGACGTCCCGATTTAAGTTAACCACCTCAATTCCGGAAATAACACCGACTGGAGATGGATGGGTTGTTTTGGTTAAAGCGTCGAGAGAAACTTCTACCATGTGCGGTAACAAACAATCATCATCGTCCAAATAAGTAATCCATTTTCCTCTAGCCATCTCAGTTCCCACATTCCGTGCGGCTGCACCTCCTCTAGAGGTTTTCAAGTTAATAATTTTTAGTCGAGGATCAGGGGATAACTCTACAGGCTTTAGAGAGCCATCATCGACAACGATCACTTCAATATCTGGTTGCGTTTGTGCTAATGCACTTTTTACAGCATAGGGAAGCAACTGGGGGCGATCGCGTGTGGGAATGACAATACTAACTAAGGGAGAACTCATAACAGCAGGGTTTAGTATTTAAAAAAAGTTTTAATTTTAACCAATTTATCGTCTCCTTTTTAGAGAATGCATAAATAAAGATATTTGGTTTTATCGGTGTTATTAATTGTTTGATTTTTGCTTTCACACTTGGCTTTTCCATTCCATATTGATTGCTAAAATTTTACCTTTAAGGAAATTTACTTTCGATACCTTACTTTTTGACTACTTGCCAAGTCCTCGGTTGATAAAATAAACATCGGCTTGTTGTTTTGCTGGGTTCTACAGCAAATCGAAATGATTTATATTTATCAAGAGACATCACTCCTCTTCTTATATAAACTTTAGCATTGTATTTTCCAGGTATTAAACCACAATAAGGCATTTGCATGTGAATTTCAACCTTGCCGGGATAAATTTCTAAACACTCATTATCAAGATCTGAAGTAATTGATAATACTCGTTGATCGCCACCCGATAATGATGTAATTACGATACCCACATTCACATTATCTAGAAACCGAGAAGCTTTGCAGGTCAAGCATAAATAAGCAGGCTCCCCTGTTCTGAGCGTTTCCAAAAGCTGATCCTGCTCATTTTTAAAACAAATCGAGATGATATCTAGTCCCAGACTTTTAGTTTCTGACTTTTCGGGTAAAACGATTAAGCCTGACATTGGACTCGTTCCGGCTAAACAAAGATCGGCTTCATAGTGCTGAATTACGGCTTCAGCTTCATCGCTACGAACCAGATTACCTCGTTTTAAATAAATAGCCGATTCGCAAACATTTAAAATATTATATGGATTATGAGAAACAAGTATGAAAGCCGTTCCATTTTCTTGCAACTGTGCCAAGCGATGATGGCATTTCATTTTAAATTGAATATCACCCACCGCTAGTACTTCGTCAATTAATAAAATTTCGGGTTCAATATGAATAGCACAGGCAAACCCTAATCGTGCTGCCATACCTGAACTATACGTTTGCACAGGTGCATCAATAGCATCGTGAATCTCGGCAAATTCTACAACATCATCAAATTTTTCCTTAATTTCTTGAGTTGATAACCCCAAAATTGACATATTGGCATAAATATTTTCTCGTCCCGTTAGAATCGGATTAAATCCTGCACCAAGGGCAATCAGGGGTGCTACCCTACCCCTAACTCTTACCGAACCCGAATCGGGTTTAATTAAACCACTAATAATGCGAAGTAGTGTACTTTTTCCTGCACCATTAGCGCCGACTAAGCCCAGCGCCTCGCCTCGCCGTAGTTGAAAACTAACATTGTTTAACGCCCAAAACTCCTGGGGACGTAACACTTCACTCTTGCGCCGTCCCCCGACTAAATCGGTGGTAATATCTTGCACACCATAAAATAAAGAGCGCTTTAAGTCGCGACAAAACTTCTTAGAAACCCCATCTACAGAGATAACAACATTACTGTCGCCATGTTTATTGGCAATATCTTTATCAGTACTTTCACTAATTGTTCTATTCATTAAAAAATTACCAGATAATAAAATATGAGGGCTGGTTATGAGCTTACCCTTTCAATAACATACGGAAGCGCAATCCGGAAAGCAATCCAGGTGAGAAGCAAACCAATCCAGGTTAAGATACTGACGACCCAAAAGCTGACGGGTTCGGAAATAACTCCAGTTGTTGCTAACTCTCGTGTTGTTACCAATAAGGGAGTAACCGGATTGAGTTGAACGAAAAAACCAAATAAGCCTGACTCAGGAACGGAATAGACAACTGGGGTGAGAAACAGCCAGAAGCCTGTCACCATTGTTAATCCCTTTTGCACATCTTGGTAAAGCACTCCTAAGGGAGACAGTAATGTCCCGACAAGAGTACCCAGCATAATTAAATGAATAAGAGCAACTGGAGCTATGATTAATGTCCAACCCACGGAAATGCGATACCAAATAAATAGCCCGATAATCAAAACCAATTTAATCATAAAGTTAAAGAAAACCTCTCCAACTTTAGCTAAGATAACCGCTTCACGGGGAAATTTTACACGGGCAAGCATTGGCTTTGCCTTGATTACCGCCTCGACTGGACCATTCAACGATTCAACAAAGGTTTGCCACAAGGCAGTACTGAACATGACATAGGCAGGATAAGGAAAATCGGTTTTACCGACATTGACAATGTTGGCTTCACTTGCCAGGGTAAATCCAACTGCCATGGCGATGGGAGGAATAAATGCCCAAGCAATTCCCAAGACTGACTGACGGTACTTAGCGCTGATATCCCGTACCATTAGCCGCCACGCTAACTCGCGAGAAGCCAGTAAGTCATACCACATCTGCCTAAACAGTTGTCGGGGATGTCTAAGTAAGCTTTCAGGAGTATAAGTTACATCAAGCAGTAATTTTTGTCTCCCTAATGTATTGGCTATTTTTGTCTTCCCGTTAGATAGGTTTTTCATTTCTATTTATCAAAAATATCTATCCAATGAATGATTTTATGTGGTATAATGCATTTCTAGTTGCTGAGGTTTTGAGCATTGATTTTAGGGATGGGTTGTGCCTTAGTAGGGGTTAGGGTAACGAAAAATCGGCGGTAATCCGGATTACTCAAATTTAAAATTTTCGGCTTTTGAATCGAACTGGGATGTTCTTTTTGACTGAATCATTTCCCAAAAGAAACCTGCCGCATTTGCCACCTGGGATACGAATAAGACGGCTGTTAGCACCAGTCCTTGTTTTCCCTGCCCATTTTCAAAGGGATAGCGGAGAAGATTAAGATAATAGTTCCCTTCAATCTGGAAATTTCCCCAGCCTTTCTCCGCCCTTGTCTGATGAAAGCGAAAGGCTCCCTGTCCGTAGCTAAAATGCTGCTTCCAGAAGCTCCGCAGCGTCATCGGATGAGCATGATAAATGACGACTTCAGGTGCATAGGTCATCTGATAGCCCTGATGCAACCAGCGATCGCACAATTCCCGATCTTCTGAGGTGGTGAAGCTTTCTTCAAACCCGCCCAGCTCCCGAAAGCGCTCGGCAGGCACAACCATGTTGTTGGAGGCAAAGAAGCGGGCTTGGTCAGCAATGGCGTTATAGTGTGCGTATACCACGCTGACGATATTTTGGCTTATGGTTGAGTAAACATTATTAGGTAGTGCATTCTGGGTCTGTCCACCTACAATCCGATCAGGCGTTGTCATAAAGCAGTGTTCCAAAACCTGTAACCAGTCCGCCGCCGGTTTACAGTCATCATCGGTGAAGGCAAGATATCTTCCACTTGCCTGTTGAGCCGCATGGTTACGTGCTGCTGCAGGACCTGCGTTGTTCTGTCGAATCAGCCTTAAGTTGAGTGAGTCTTTAAAGGGAGCCACCACTGTGTCCAGGGGGCTGTCACTGCCATCGTCAACCACAATCACTTCAAAGCGATCGCGTGGATAGTCAAGCTGAGTCAGAGATTCCAGGCAAGCCGTAAGTTGCTTTGGGCGATTATAGCTGGGGATAATGACTGAGAATAAAAACGGTTGTTTCATGTATCTACCTAGGTAGTAGTGAGTGGTTAGCGATTAGCCGGACTTGAGACTAAATTTTGACCAGGCGGAGTAGTCAACTGCTGCTGCCGTTTTTGTTCCTGGGCATGACGGGTGGTCAAATAGCGATTCAGGCGATGATCGAACCACATCAGCACCTTCTCTAACTTAGGGCTATAGAGTCCAAAGGTTAACCGGAAAATAATCGGAGCAACGATACTCATTTTGCGTCGCCAGCCCAGTTTTTTGTATTTAGTGGTAAAGTAACTATCTTCTGCTAAATTCCACTTTTCTCGCAGGCGGTTGAGACTCGCCAATGTCCAATCGTCACTCCAGCGCAGCATATAGTAATGCAAATCACTCCACTCCGAGGGAGAACCCGGTACGTAGGTAACCACACACGCTGGCTCAAAGTAGACGGAACCTCCAACGTCTCGCACACTCATACAAAAGTCTAAATGCTCTTTGGTATTCAGCATTTGCTCATCCAGTTGTCCAATTTTATCGAAGATGGATTTGCGGACGAGAACGCAATGAAATTCAGCCAATTCTGTTTCTTGGCGCTGTAGCTGCGACTGATTTTCTTTGACGGATTTGCCTTGGCTATACATTTTTTCACGCAGACGCCGTCGTCCAGTTTTATCAACCCAAATATGAGATTCGCCTCCAGCAAAGTGAATTTCTTCATGGAGGGGTTCGTATTGACACATCAGAGGTCCCACTACGGCTGCACCTGTCTCTTGGGCACAATTGATCAGCGCTTGCAGCCAACCGGCTGTGACAATTACGTCGTTGTCAACAAAGACAAGATAGGGTGTATCAACTTCTGCCAAGCCTATATTTCTGGCTTGATTGGGATAGAGATAGTAGTCTTTGCGAATCAGCGTGAACTGTTTTTCTGCGGCTTTTGTCTCTAAGTAGTGGCGAATATGAGCGGGTGAATTGCCATCAACATACACCAGTTTGAACGGGATCTGGGTATAGTCGTAAATGCTTTCGAGAGATCGAGGAGCGCAGCTAAATCGCTCACGCGGGACAACAACGATGGTGACAATGGGTTCGGTCATAATTCACTCCTATCTTGACTGAAATTATTGGTCTGATAAGCTTACTTTTTTGGGGTGATCAGGGATGGCTAGGTTCCATGAGGGCGGGTTGCGATCGCACGGCTAAATCATCTGTTTCTAAGAGTCGCTGATAAAGCTGCACCAGCTTGTCATTTAATTGATGAATATCATAGTGTTGCTCGACATAAGCGCGTCCCGCCTGTCCCATCTCTATCCAGCGCTCCGGGTGTTCAATCAAATATCCTAGCTTTTCGGCTAATGCTTCGGCATCACACTCAGGGACTAAAAAGCCAGAAACGCCATCTTCAACGAGTTCAGGGATACCACCATGATAGGTGCTAATTACTGGTAATCCCATTGCCATCGCTTCCTTGAGGACATTAATGGGTGCATCCTGATTCCCATCTTGAGCGGTGATGCTAGGAGCGATAAAGATGTGAGATTGTTCTAAAATTTCAATGATTTCTTGCTCGTTTTTCCAACCCACTAACTTGATGAATGATTCGGCATTAAGCTCTTGAATAACTGTTTGCAAGTGTTCCTTTAGGACACCATCTCCAATAATTTTGTATTCTAGTTTAGGATAAACCTGAGCCTGTTGAGCTACGGCACGGATGGCGTACTCAATTCCCTTCTTCTCCACCAAACGTCCTGTTGTAGCAATACGAATGATTCCGCCAGCGTTTAACTGACGGGGAATAAACTTAAATTTACGGCAATCTAAGCCAGAACGATGAACCGCCGTTTGTTCAGGATTGCCACCTAACTGAATCACGCGCTGCCGAAAAAACTCGCAGTTTGCCAGAAAAAAATCGCCGGATTTAAACATCTCATCATAGACGCGATCGCCCTGCTCTTGGACATATCGGCTAATATCATGACCTCGAAACATGACAATCAGCTTTGGCGTTGGCTGTAAAACATTTTTGAAAAACATTCCTCGATAGCCTTGCGTCCCAAATTGACAATGGATAATGTCATACGGTTGCTTATTGATCAAGGAGATGGCAGAATACATTAACCATAAACTAGCGGCTTGTAGTCCATATTGGCTAATATTTAGAGATTTCAGTAATAATCGAGGCGATTTACAAAAATTAACAACAAATAATCCGATACCCTTGAAAACCCGCCAAATCAGATTATCAGGAACTGGAATAAGCTGATAGGTTCGTTCTAATAATCGATACGTTTCGACATCGGGATGTACTTTTACGGTGTTTTCCAGATGATCGGCATAAATATCAACCTCATGACCTCGATCAATCAAGCCGGTGATCTGGTTTAAAATAAAAGTCTCTGAGAGAAGTGGGAATTGACAGACAATAAATGCGATTCTCATACCGATGCCATAATTCAGGGTTTCCAAGAGTTGAATATTTAGAATAGGCTTATCCCCCTGCTCAATACAACAATGACGAATTATCCCCGGTTAGGAACACCACCCAGTTTAAGGCGAATTTTTTCTAACGCGCTGATTGATCGAACGCCTAAAAATACCCAGCACACGGTAAATCGTTGATTCCAATTCGTCAAACGAGAATCGCGAAAGGCGCTAATAATAAAGTTAATCGGGGGAATCAAATCTTCGACTAGGAGTCGTGCAAACGTCTTATTGCGTTGGATAAAAGAATGCTCAGGTAGAATGAAACGGTTGTAAATTCCTCCGGCTAATCGTGCTGTACGGGTGTAAAGTTGCTTAAACGTGCGGCGAGCCGGATGTGCGACACACACATCATCAGCATAAACTTGCTGGTAACCCGCCGCATAAACTCGCTTTCCCCAATCGATATCACCATTAGATCGGAGGCTAGCATTAAACAGTCCCACCTGATCAAAGATGCGGCGAAACGTAAACAAATTAGCAGTTGCTGCTCCTTGATACTGTTCTAGAAGTCGCTGTTGAGGGAAAGCCGTAATACTCTCGTACAGCTCAACTGGAGTCGCTTGCTGGGGATCTTGAAAAAAGAGTTCCACACAACCCGCCACTAAGCCACAATTAGGTACATTCAGTAAACGATGGAGTCCTGATTCCAACCAATTTGCATCGGGAATACAGTCAGCATCGGTAAAAGCAATCACCTCACCTTTCGCCAAGGATATCCCTTTGTTCCGAGCCGCATAAGAACCCGGCGTGTTTTCATAAGCCGCAATCGCTTGACCAAATTGAGCAACTACCCCTTTAATATCTGCTGCTTCATCTGATGCATTATCGACAACAATCACTTCATATCCTGTTTTCGGATAAGTCTGATTTTCCAGAGCCTCTAAACAAAGTTTCAGACGCTCGGCGTCATTATAGACGGGAATGATGACGGACACAAATGGATGAGAATGAGATTCCATTTCCTTGGCGAGAAAGCGGTAATTTGTTATCAACGAACTCATTAGGGACAGGCGGTTTATAGTCTAGAAACCTGAGTCGGGGCGGGTTTAGTTGCATCTGGGTGCAACCGAAAAGATAGTAGTGAAACCCGCCCCTACACACTCAACACTTACCTCCCTTCGTTGCACCAGATGGCGTGAAAAGCAAGACACCCTACACCCCCTTGAATAACCCTCCAGACGCCTACCTGCTAATTTTTCATTGACACAGAAGCAGTTTATTTACTTTGCCACAAGCTCTCGCTGTGACTTTTTGGGCGACTCCTCTGTAGTAAACTCCTCGTGGTAAGATCGCTCCACATTGACATTCCACAAATCGTGATTTTCGCCGAGAATGTTTTTGACGGCTAGCATCGCTGTCAGCATGGAGTGGTCTTGATTGTTGTATCGGTGCATACCGTTCCGACCCACGGTTTGCAGATTTTCAAAGGTCTGGATGTACTCTTGAATGACTTGAAGATGTTTACGGTATTCGCCGTCATAAACAGGGTAAGCTTTATGTTGACGGATAACTACTCCATCTTCAACATCACCCTCGTTAACCCCTATATTTAGATTAATCGCCTCACGACTGGCTAACTCAATCAATTCTACATCCGACAATTCCCAAAGTGGATCACCTTCGCTGCAAAAATATTCCATCCCCAAGCAGGTTTTACTCGGATCAGGCACCATTGCTGGACTCCAATTCTTGAAGTTTTGAATGCGTCCCACTTGGAATTCTGGGCTATGGATGTAAATCCAGTTGTCGGGAAATAGATCGGGCTGATTTACAATCAGTGAGACAATCAGAAAATCCCGATACTTGAGACCCTTTGCCGCTTCTAATACATGGTCAGGGGGCGGGGGGTCGAGTCGATACAGCAGGGCAGTTACAGGCATACTAGAAATGAAATGATCGCCTGTGAATTGGAGTGTTTCATCCCCTTGTTTTGCCGTGATGCTCTTAATTCGAGTCCCTTCCCGTTCGATGCGAGTCACGGTTGTATGCAGATGAACGGGAGCGCCTTGATTTTCTAGCTTTTCCTGACACCGTTCCCACATCATTCCCGGTCCTAAAACCGGATATTTAAATTCCTTAATTAAGCTTTTGGCATTTTGACTTTTGAAAACGGCATTGATCACCGCTCGTTTGAGAGACATGCCTTGAATACGCTGTGCTGCCCAGTCTGCGCGAATTTGGCTACAAGGAATCCCCCAAACTTTTTCGGTGTAAGTCTTGAAGAAGATTCTATAGAGGCGACGCCCAAAGCAGTCAATTACCCACTCCTCAAAAGTCTCAGGTTCAAAATCTGGGTTTAACTTAGCTCTGAGTTTTGCCCTTAAGTAACTCAATAGAATTAAGCAACTTTGGATGATGCCAAGATTGGATAGGGCGTTGAACAGAGACAGGGGATAGTTATAAAACTTGCCCTGATAATAAATCCGGGACAGACGCGGGACTTGGATAAATTCGTCTTCTAGAATTTCGTACCAAAACTGATCGACTTCGCCCACCTTGGTGAAAAAGCGATGACCGCCAATGTCAAAGCGATAGTCTTTGTAGGTTTCGGTGCGGGAAATCCCACCCACTTTATCTGCTTTTTCCAGAACAATGGGTTTAATTCCCCGTTTGAGTAGTTCGTAACCCGCCGTCAAGCCAGCAGGACCGCCTCCAATAATTACCACTGGATGATGGGTCAAGGATTTGCCTCCTAATGCTTTATTATCTTCGAGATGTAGAGGACTAGAAAGAATTGCCAATTACCAAAGAAACGAGAATTGAGGCACCGACTAATTCACGAGAAATTGACGCAAAGATCCGTTTCTCAATCGCTAACAAGTCGCCCCAGGGTAATGTTTTCCAGGTTGGGATAGTTGGTTGATAAGTTTGCCAATGGTGACGAACCAGCCCGATCGCAAAGGCTAATCCGCTATAAAAATAGTATAGCCAGTGCCAGGGTACGGTTTGCAAGGCGAAGAGGAAACCGCGTTTTTGATAAAAGAATTGATAGACGGAGGCGTTGATTGCCAATAGCGCCAAACTCAATCCCGCGATGCCAACCCATGCAGCCGATACCCACCAAACGGCGATTAGTGCCGCTAATAAGGTATACACCAAGACTACACTGATGCGGTTGGAGAGGTTGAGATTTAAGTCATTGACCATTTCGCGATCGCGTAATATGATCGCTGTCCAAGGGATTGCTCGATAAAATATATCCGCTCTCAGCAGGGAGTAGGTTCTCCAGCATTTCAGATGTTTGACTTGGATGGTTTTTCGTAAGCCAATTTGATACCCTTTGCTTTTCAGCCGATTGCCTAATTCAATATCTTCTACACAAGGGAGGCGATAACTCTCATCAAAGCCGCCAATTGCTAAGAAAATATCCCGCCGGATTGCACCACAGGCACCCCAGAAGGTTGAAGCGTCTTCTGATCCGGTTTGATGGGTGTAGTGATGGAATAAATTTTTATACTGAGACAAGAAATTAGGTGCCCCCGGCTGATCATCGTAGGAGCCAATTAGGGCGGCGAGTTCAGTTTCCTGGTGGAAGGTTGTCGCGACTTTACCGATGGTGTTATCATGCACTTCGACATCGGCATCGACGAAGAAAAGAATATCACCACTGGCTGCTTTAGCGCCTAAGTTACGAGCTTTCGCTGGTCCGCCAGAAGTTGGAACTCGAATCACCTTAGCACCAAAATCTTGAGCTAACTGCCAAGAGCCGTCAGTATCGCCGTCAGCGACGACAATTACTTCCAAGGGCTGGGGTGAGGCTTGCGCCAAACTGACAAGGCAACGACGAAAGGCTTCACCACCGTTATACACAGGGATAATTACCGAAATTGTCGGTGCTGCGGTAGAATGTGTCATCTGGCTCCTAGTCATGGGGTTGTTGGGGCTAGCTTAATGGTTAGCTTTGCTGACAGCATCCATCTGGGGTCAGATAGACTGTTTTTCTGGTACTCGGGTCAAGTGATATACCAGAAATCCTCAAGATATACTTCTTAAATCTTAATCAAGCTTTAGGGTGAGCGATCGCTCTTATGGATTTTCTTTACGGAATCTTCACGAAATTCGCGTATTTGGGGTGATTGTATGAAGTTTTTGTGAAGGTTGCTCGAATGTAACGTCTGATACAGAAATAAAAATTAAAATAATTTATAAGACGGTTCAAAATAAACAATGAACCTTTGAGCAGAGGGCGACCCGATCCGATTCAATGGACTACCGTTGCGAATTAATGTAAGCGGGTCGCCCCTACATGACACAAGACGAATGACTAATGACCAATGACCGATGACATTTTACGCGATCGCCTGTCCAATCTTGTGGACTTTGATCAAACTCGTGGTTCCTGGCGTACCAATGGGAACACCGGAGGTAATCACCACCTTGTCTCCGTATTCGGCTAACTCCATCTCCACGGCTGCATTCACCACATTAGTTAACATCTGTTCAGCATTGTGTACCGGGGGAATCAGATAAGGTTGCACTCCCCAAGACAAAGCCAACTGACGATAGGTACTTTCTTCTGGCGTAAACGCAATAATTGGGGTTTTGGGGCGATACTTAGACACCAATCGGGCGGAACCGCCGGATGAGGTGTTGCACATAATTCCCCGTGCGCCTAATTGACTAGCAATATGACAAGCGGCTTCGGCTACAGATTCGGTGGTGCTAATACTGCAACTGGGAAACTCAGACGAGGGTTGCAATCCTTCGGCTAGGGCTTTTTCTGTCTGGATAGCTATATTGTTCATCATTTCCACTGCGGCGATGGGATATTCTCCCACAGCGGTTTCACCCGAAAGCATTACCGCATCCGTCCCATCTAAAATTGAGTTGGCGACATCTGTGGCTTCAGCGCGAGTTGGATCAGGAGCGTTGATCATTGACTCTAGCATCTGGGTGGCTGTAATCACAGGTTTACCTGCTTGGTTGCAGCGACGAGTAATTTCTTTTTGGATTAAGGGTACCCGATCCAATGGCGTCTCAACTCCCAAGTCACCGCGAGCAATCATAATTCCATCCGCAGTATGGAGGATTTCCTCTAAGTTTTCCACCGCTTCCCGTTTTTCAATTTTGGCAATCACACGGGTTTTAGCGCCTGCGGCTTCAATCATCCGCCGCACGGGTTCTAAATCACTGGCGCTTCTCACAAAAGACACCGCCACCCAGTCAATCCCCGATTGCAGTCCAAAACGTAAATCGGTCATGTCTTTTTCGGTGACGGAGGTAACGGGTAAATAGGTTTCAGGTAAGTTAACCCCCTTTTTGGAGGACAGGAGTCCACCAATTTTCACCAATGCGCGAATGCTATCTGTATCCCGTTCCGTGACTATCAGCTTGACTCGACCATCATTAATTGAAATCGGTTCACCCACGCGCACCATAGCAAACAGGGTGGGAATGGGCAAGGGAATCTCATCCGGATTGTTGCCTTCCTCGTTTAACACAAAGGTTACTTCATCACCCGTTTTCACCTTAATCCCATCGGGAGGCAGTTTTCCCAAACGAATTTTCGGTCCGCATAAATCTTGCAGCAGGGCGAGGGGTTTGCGATGTTGGCTACTAATTGCTCGGAGTTGCTGAATCGTCTGTCCGTGAAACTCATGGGAACCGTGGGAAAAGTTTAACCGTGACACATCCATCCCCGCTTCGATTAAGGCATCAAGGCGTTCAGGTGAGGCGGTAGCGGGTCCAATGGTACAGATAATTTTAGTGCGACGCATAAGATACTGGGTCATAACGGTAATAGAACAGATGTTCTCTCTAGCGTTTAATTTTCAGGGTCTACACACCCCTACCAATCGAACGTCCGCCTAACCGGATGATTTGTAATCCGGG
>Ga0006883J46559_1017906_pt1 | contig 15903 bp, 30 predicted proteins | sample ElkSlonscriptome_7_FD_46559 | JGI IMG/M metagenome (IMG submission 46559) | reverse complement strand
TAGATTAGATTAATAAAGTTAGCCAGAGAATAGTTTCGAATAACTGAGCTATTTCAATAGAACAAAACCTCCATGAAATTCATAATTTTAAAGTTTCTTAATCATTGATGAAATTCTTGTTTTATCTAATTCGAGGTCTAATTTGATTAAGTTTTAACCACTTTATATTTGTAAAATTTTATGAAAAGCTGTATAGCTATATTATTTGCGAGACAAGTTTTATGATAAACAAATACGATAAAAAATTCCTGGTGCCAGATCTATTTCAGTCAATAAATCGAAAATAGGAACTTCCGCATCATAATGAATTTCTAACATTCGTTTATGAACTCGAACTTCGAAATGTTCTCGTGAATCTTTATCTACATGAGGTGATCGTAAAACACAATAAATTCGTCTAGAAGTTGGTAAGGTCACCATACCGATAGAATTTAAAGATACATTGCTCAATGTATCTATTATTTTTTGGCACGACGCAACTAAAAGTTCGTGACTAAACGATTCTAATCGCACACGAAGTTTAGCATTTGATTTTATCTTCATAAAAAAATTTAATTATTTAACAATTTTAGAAACGACACCCGCTCCAATTGTCCGGCCACCTTCACGAATAGCGAATCGCATACCTTCTTCAATTGCAACAGGGTAAATTAATTCTGAAGTCATCTTAATACGATCACCAGGCATTACCATTTCAACACTTGAACCATCATCTGCTGTAAATTCAGTAATTGCACCGGTTACATCCGTAGTTCGAACATAAAATTGAGGTCGATAACCTGTAAAAAATGGTGTACGACGACCACCTTCATCACTTGTTAAAACATATACTTCAGATTCAAAGTTTGTATGTGGAGTAATTGTTCCTGGTTTTGCTAATACCATTCCACGTTCAATATCTTCACGTGTAACACCACGTAATAAGATTCCAACATTATCACCAGCAAAGCCTTCATCTAATGTTTTTTGGAACATTTCAATACCTGTAATCGTTGTTGTTTGAGTTTCACCAATACCAACAATTTCAACGTTGTCACCAACTTTTACAATTCCACGCTCAATACGACCTGTTGCAACGGTACCACGCCCAGTAATTGAGAACACATCTTCAATGGCCATTAAAAATGTTTTTTCCGTATCACGCTCAGGTGTTGGAATATAGTTATCTACGGCATCCATTAAGGCAAAAATTTTGTCTACCCATGGATTATCACCACGCTTCAGATTTGGATTTGATGAAATTGCTTCAATCGCTTGCAACGCTGAGCCTGGACAAATCGGAATATCATCACCCGGGAAATCATAAGCTGATAGTAATTCACGAACTTCTAGTTCTACTAATTCTAATAATTCATCATCATCTACTTGATCTTGTTTATTTAAAAATACAACAATATCCGGAACCCCTACTTGTTTTGATAATAAAATATGTTCTCGAGTTTGAGGCATCGGACCATCTGCTGCTGACACAACTAAAATTGCACCATCCATTTGTGCCGCACCGGTAATCATATTTTTGACGTAGTCCGCGTGTCCAGGACAGTCAACGTGTGCATAATGACGGTTTTCTGTTTCATATTCTACGTGAGCTGTATTAATAGTAATACCACGTGCGCGTTCTTCTGGAGCAGCATCAATATCTGCATATGCCTTTACTGATCCACCACTTGCTAATGCTAACGTTGCCGTGATTGCAGCTGTTAAAGTTGTTTTTCCATGGTCTACATGACCGATTGTACCAATATTTACATGAGGTTTTGTACGTTCAAATTTTTCGCGCGCCATTTGTAAAATCCTTTGAAAATTTCAAAATTATAAGTAATTAGTAAGCTTTTAGCGAGAATATTAAGTCAGTCTAAAAAGAATTAATATCTAAAATGCGCAAAAGCTTTATTTGCTTCCGCCATCTTATGTGTTTCTTCTTTTTTCTTAATAGTATTACCAATTTCATTAGCCGTGTCAATAATTTCGTTAGCTAATTTAATAGACATACTTCGTCCTACTCGTTGTTTTGAATATTGAATAATCCATCTTAAAGATAAATTTGTTGCTCGGAATCCACTAACTTCAATTGGAACTTGATATGTTGATCCACCAATTCGACGAGCTTTGACTTCGACAATTGGACTTGCTTTTCGAATAGCCATTTCGAACACTTTTAGTGGATCTTGATTTGTTTTTTGCTTAATAATTTCAAAGGCTTCATAAATAACCCTTTTTGCAATCGTTTTTTTACCGGATTTTAAAATTCGTGAGATAAGTAAACTAACTAAATAACTATTGTAAATTGAATCAGTTTCTGGAAAACGTTTTTTAGAAATATTTCTACGTGACATAATGTATTTGTAAGAATTTAATAACTGCTAACAATCTAGATTAAGATTTAGGTTTCTTGACACCGTATTTCGATCGACCCTGAGTTCGATCTTTGACTCCACCTGTGTCTAAAGCCCCTCGGATAATATGGTATCGAACACCAGGTAAATCTTTTACTCGCCCCCCGCGAATTAAGACTACTGAATGCTCCTGTAAATTATGACCAATTCCTGGAATGTATGCCGTTACTTCAAATCCTGAAGTTAAGCGTACTCGAGCAACTTTTCGAAGTGCTGAGTTTGGTTTCTTTGGTGTCGTTGTATAAACTCTTGTACAAACACCACGACGTTGAGGACAATTTATAAGTGCCGGTGATTTGGTCTTTTTTTTTATTTGAATTCGTCTTGAACGAACTAACTGCTGTATAGTTGGCATAAAGATTTAAAATATTATTAATTTATTGATCTGTTGTATTTAATCCATACTTTTTCATGAATCGTTCCACTCGACCTTCACTATCAACCACAACTTGTGATTTCGTATAGAATGGATGATTCGCTAACCACATATCTACTTGTAATTCTGGTTTGGTTGAACCAATTAAACAAAGTGGTTTACCATCACATAGAATCGGCGTCATTTTAGACCATGTAGGATGTATATCTGATTTTGGCATAGTTGATAATAATTATAAAAATTAACGTTTTGAGTATTGTGGTGCTTTTCGTGCTTTTCGTAAGCCATATTTTTTACGTTCTTTAATTCTAGAATCACGTGTTAAAAATCCAAAAGGTTTTAGTATCAAACGATGCTGCGCATCCATTTCGCACAATTGTCTTGTCACTCCAAGTTGAATGGCTTGAGCTTGACCTGTCAAACCTCCACCCTTTACAACTGCAATAATATCAAACTGTTTGTCTAAGTTTAAAACTTTTAAAGGAGCCCAAGTGGTGTTCAAATAAGTATCATTATATTGTAAATACTTTGTTCCAGAAACTTTATTGATAGTTAAAGTTCCATTTCCGGGAATAATAAAGATACGTGCAACGGCTTGTTTTCGTTTTCCAAGTCCGATATGTGTTTTTTGATAAATTAATTCATTCATAATTCTAACTGGTTTAATGTTTTGAATGTCTATTGGATGCTTGAATATAAATTGGACATATCAATTTCGATAGGATTTTGTGCTTGGTATTGATGATTTTGATCGTTATAAATTCGTAAACGACGCATTAATCGTTTTGTTTCTGTTTTTGCTAACATTCGTTTAACAGCTCGCTCAATAGTCAATTGAGGAAGAGAATCAGAAACGGATTTAATCTTCAATGAATGACCAGGTCGTCCAGGATTAGAAACAAGATAATGTTTACTCGTCTCATTTATAATAATTAAGTCCGCATTTATTAAAATGACATAATCTCCCGTATCAACAGAAGGATGATATTGAGATTTTACTTTTCCCTTTAATAGACTTGTAATAACTGTTGCAAGTCGTCCTAATGTTTGATTTTTACAATCAATAATATACCAATTACGGTTCTTGTAGCTTTTAATTGGTAAAAATGTTTTATTTAGTGAGTTCATAATTAATTTAATTAGAAATAAAAGAGTAGGTTCATTATTTTAAAATAATACCTAATTTATTTTTTAATGTCGAAAAAACTTCATCGGCTGATTTTCGCCCAAAGTTTTTAAGTTCTTGTAACTGTTCAGGAGAATATTGAAGTAAATCTCCAACAGTATTAATTTGCGCCTTTTTTAAACAATTATAAGCTCGAACAGATAGTTGTAATTCTTCAATTGCGATATTTGTATATGGTTTAATAATGATCGAAGATGTTTTAAGTGGTATATCCATCTGCGTTTCTGGTTCTTTTGTTTGAATTAACGACGTAAATAAATCAACAGTCAATTGAGCCGCTGTTTTAACTGCATCGGTTGGAGATATACTTCCATTTGTCCAAACATCTAAAAATACCCGCTCGGTTATAGTATTGCTTTTGTCGTAGACATTTTCAATTTTAAAATCAACTTTTTGAATCGGCATAAAAACTGCGTCTAATTGTAAATAATTCTCATTTTCTTCCACAAAAGTTTGAGAAGCCAATCTATAACCAGTTCCATATTCTAATTTAAATTCAATCTCTAAAATATTAGAAGTAGCAATTGTCATAATATATTGATGTGGATTTACAATTTCAATCGTTGATGGAAATTGAATTAAATCGGCTGTTACGACGGCAGGTCCTTGAATTTTTAAGCGACCAAACTGAGGAGTTCGAATATCACTTTTTACGACAATTTCTTTTAGATTTAATAAAATTTCTAAAATATCTTCCCGAACTCCAGGAATTGTTGAAAATTCATGACTAACACCTGCAATTCGAATTGCAGAAATAGCAATACCCCCTAAATCATTCAACATTACTCGTCGTAATTGATTTCCAATGGTAATCCCTTGTCCTGATTTTAACGAGTTAATTAAAAATTGCCCCTGACAAGCCCCTGATTCAATAGTTTCTGCGTTCAAACATGTAATTGAAAGATTACTCATAATTTTCGTTACTAGAAATAAGACTTCTAAACCCGACGACGTTTTGGTGGGCGACATCCATTATGTGGAACAGATGTTATATCTTGAATTGCTGTAATTTCAAATCCGGCACCTTCAATTGCTCGAATCGCTGTTTCACGACCAGAACCTTGGCCTTTAATTAGAATTTCAACATTTTTCATACCAGTACTTAAAGCAATCAAAGCTGCCTTTTCTGCTGCCGTTTGAGCTGCAAAAGGTGTACTTTTACGTGCACCTTTAAATCCGGAACTACCTGCGGATGCCCATGAAATGGTATCACCTGTTAAGTTCGTGATTGTTACAATTGTATTATTAAATGTTGATTGAATATGTACAACACCATTTGCAAAACTACTTTTATCTTTTTTTGTAGTTGATTTTCGATTTGTTTTTGCCATATAAAAAATTTTCAATAAATTTTAGTACAAATAATATTATTATTTTTTTCCAGTAACGGTCTTTTTCGCACCTCGACGACTCCGAGCATTGGTTCGAGTTCGTTGACCTCGAACAGGTAGACTATTCCGATGTCTTTTTCCTCGGTGACAATTAATTTCATTTAATCGTTTGATATTTAAACCATTAAATCGTCGTAAATCTCCTTCCAATTTGATATCACTTTCTTCGATCGTTTGGCGTAAAGCTACTATTTGTTCTGTTGTTAAATCATAAACTCGTACATCAGAATCAATACTAGCTGTATCAATGATTTTTTTTGCTGTTGTAAGACCAATTCCATGAATATAAGTCAAAGCATAGGCAATTCTTCTATTTCTTGGCAAATCCACACCTACTAATCTTACCATAGTTAAACTCCTTTAAAATATTATCCTTGACGTTGCTTATGCTTTGGATTTGCACAAACTACCATCACTTTTCCGTGTCGTTTAATTAGACGACATTTGTCACACATTTTTTTTACTGAAGGACGAACTTTCATCGTTATTATTTGTTAGTTAAAATACTATAAATTTATTAATATTGAGTGTTATAAATATTTGAATAATAAATATTCTCAATTTCACGAATTAAATCCAAAATTACACCGGCTAAAATTAGTAACGAAGTTGTACTCAAATTACTAAGACCGGTAAGATTTAGACTTGATTCAATGAAATTGGGAATAACTACTAGAAAAGCCAACATTGTAGCTCCTAGAAGCGTAATTCGTTTCATTACTCGTTTTAAATAAAATGTTGTTTGTAAGCCAGGACGTATACCTGGAATTGTAACTGCCATCTTTTGAAATTGATCAGACATGTCTTTAGGTTTTAGCACAATGGAAGAATAAAATGAACTAAAAGTTAATATTAGAACAAAATAACCAATCCAATATAAGATTTTGAATGAGCTTAGAAAGTTTAACCATGAAAATATACCTAAGTTAATAATATAATTTGGAACTACCAAAAAAGCTGTTGTTAAAATAATTGGCATAACACCAGCTTGGTTTAACCTTAAAGGTAAATACGAACTAACACCTGCTTGATTTGAAGATTGATTCAGTTGTTTCGATGAAATTAATGGAATTTTTCGAATTCCCGTTTGTAAAAATACAATTCCATATAAAGAGGTAAAAATTAGTATACTAATTTCTAAAATTGAAAGAAAGTTAAAACTTCCACTATTTTCAATCACTAACTTTTGAAATAAATTTGGTAAATTGGAAATAATGTTCGTATAAACTAACAACGAGGTACCATTTCCTAAACCATAATCAGTAATTAATTCACTTAGCCATAGTATGATCATTGCTCCTGTAGTTAACCACAAAACAATTTCTATCGCAAGAATTAAATTCCAATCAAATAATACTTGTCTCAAATATAGAGCAACGCTAACACTTTGAATAATAGCCCAAATTAGCGTGATCACTCGCGTTAATCGAGTGATTGATCGACGTCCAGATAAATCCCCTTCCTTTTTCCATCGTGCAAGTTTTGGAGAAACCCCTAAAAGTAATTGAACAAAAATAGTTGCATTAATATAGGGAAAAATATTCAGTGTAAAAACTCCAATCACAAAAGTATTAGCTCCTGAAAATGTACTAATTAAGTTTTTAGCGACTGAATGTCTCTCAATATAAAATGCTAAATCATTATGATTGATTCCTGGAACAGGAAGAAATGTTCCAATTCTAATTAATGATAAGATTCCTAGACTTAACAATAATCGATCGAGTACAATAGTTTTGATTTGTTTATTAATCTTCATTGTTTGATTTGTCTATAAATGAGGTTTTTATTATATTTTAATTTAAATTGCGTTTTTTCGATACTTGAGACTTCGTTGTCAAATTGTTAAGAGCACAAACGGAAGCCCGTGCATTATTTAAATAATTATTAGATCCAAGTTGTTTGGCAATTACATTTTTGACACCCGCGACTTCTAAAACAATTCGAACTGCTCCTCCAGCAATTACCCCAGAACCTTCAATTGAAGGTCGCATAAGCACTTTGCAAGCACCAAAATTTCCAACTACAAGATGAGGAATACTTAATGATTTTGTTAGTGGAAGTTCAATTAAATTTTTTCGCCCATCGGTTTTTGCTTTTTTAAATGCATTAACCACGTCATTAGCTTTTGCCACACCAACACCGACTTTACCATTTTCATCCCCGACTACCACAATGGCTCGAAAACTTAATTTTTTACCACCTTTCGTTACTTTTGAAACGCGACTAATTTTAATTAATCGTTCAACAAACTTTGTTTCTGGAACACTATTATTACGTCGAGAATTTTTTTTATTTAGCTTTTTTAAATCACTACTCATAAAACTGTATTTAATTTGGTTTTAATTCATTACAAATTTGAATTTAAAATTGTAAACCCCCGTTTCTCGCCCCATCTGCTAGAGCTTTAATCCGTCCATGATATAAGTAAGGACCCCGATCGAAAACAATTTTGGTAACATTTTTTTTTAAACTTAGCTCTGCTAACTTTTCGCCCATAAGTCGAGATGCGTCACATGTTCGACCAGTTGATAAACTAATCTTAATTGATCGATCTAAAGTGGAACAAGCTAATAAAGTTCTTGAATTAGTATCATCAATGATTTGCGCATAAATATGCTCATGAGAGCGATATACCGACAATCTTGGACGTTCTAAAGTCCCTTTAACATTTCCACGTAAGGCTTCGCGTTTTAAATTTTTATACTTATTTGGTTTTAATTTTTTATTCTTATTTTTTAATTTTAGTAATGTTCGTTTTGATAGTTTCATAACTGTAATTTTGAATTATTTAAAAATAGAAGAAGACTTCATTCGGAATCGAAACGCATAGAAACTAAAATAATAATTTCATTATTTTCCAGCTTTTCCAGCTTTTCGAATGATTTGTTCGTCTTTATATAGAATTCCTTTTCCTTTGTAGGGTTCAGGTCGACGCCAAGCTCGAATATTAGAAGCAAATAAGCCTAACTTTTCTTTATCGCACGATTTTAAATTAATTGTTGTATTTTGAACAACTTCGACTGAAATATCTTCTGGAATTTCGATTTTGACAGGGTGACTATATCCTAAATTTAGAGTAATTTCTTTTCCTTGCACCATAGCCCGATATCCAACACCCTTCAAAATAAGAGTTAATTGAAATTGTTCAGAAACACCAACCACCATATTATTAATAAGTGTACGGTAAAGCCCATGCAATGCACGAAGATTACGTGTTTCGTTTTTCAGACTAACTTTTAATGTATTCGTCTTTTGTTGAATTTCAATGCTTTCAGGAACGATAAGTTCTAGACTTCCAAATTTTCCTTGAACCGTAATTTGAGAATGGTTATGGTTCACTGTAACATTATTTGGGATTATGATTGGTAATTTTCCGATGCGTGACATTTTTAAAACTCCTTAAATTTACCAAATATAACATAGTACTTCACCACCAACACCAAATTCTTTAGCTTTTACATTTGTCATAACACCTTTCGAAGTCGACATAATTGCAATCCCTAAATCATCTAAAACTTTTGGTAGCTCTTTTGAGTTTTTATAAACTCGTAAACCTGGTTTACTAACTCTTTTAATTTCACTTATAACCGGTTTTCTTGATTTTCCTGTATATTTTAAAGAAAGTAACAAGTAATTGTGGTTGTTTTCCTGATAATGTTCAAAATCTTCAATAAATCCTTCTTCTTTTAAAATTGTTATAATTGCTATTGACATTTTTGTAACCGGAATTTGAACAATTTGATGTCTAACCATTGTTGCATTTCGAATCCGTGTTAACATATCTGAAATAGTATCCGTTACCACTGTTTTCTCCCTTTTAAAATTAATTTGTAATTTTTTATTCTTGTGACCAACGTTTCCGTTTTAAATGTCTTTTGCGATCCCAAACTTGACTTACCTCAGAAAATGAAGAATATTTTTCATAATATCCACAATCGTTTAAAGGGAATCGTAAAAATTTAAATAAAATCATACCATTTAAAATTTTATCAATTGATTTTGACTGATACTTTGGACAAGAGTGTTCTAACACAATCGTAATTGTAATTCCTTCTGTTCGATCCACAGCATCGTAATCAATTTCTGGAAAGATTAATTGCTCTTTTAATCCAAATGTGTAATTTCCTGCTTTGTCAAAACTTCGTAATGATAAGCCTCGAAAATCGCGAATTTGAGCAAAGGTAAAAAATAGTAGCTTCGTTAAAAAATCATACATTTTTTCGCCACGTAAAGTTACAGTTAGGCCTAATTCCATATTTTCTCGGATCTTAAATCCAGCAATTGCTTTTTTAGCTCTTGTAATTACAGGTTTCTGACCAGTAATACTTTCAAATTCTTCAATGTTTTTTTTCAAGATACTTGTGTTTTGAGCTGATAATCCTAATCCACGATTAATCTGAATTTTTTTTAATTTTGGTACTGTATGAGGATTTCGGAATCTTGACGGCGTATTTTGAATTAAAATAGGTTTAATTCCTTCTTCATATTCTTGTTTAACATTTCCAAGTAAATTATGAATATCCGCAATTTCTTCCAATGAATGTTGATTTAGCATATTAATCTTTTAAATTTAATTTAACATTTGAATGGTGAATAGGGACTTCCATTTGTTTAATTTCACCAATTTCATTGCTTGTTGTTGGTTTAACATGTTTAAACTTTACGTTAATTCCTTTAACAATAACTTTTCCTGTTGCTTTATTAATTTTCAGAATTTTGCCTGTCTCATCTTTATGAGAACCAGAAATAATACTTACTGGGTCCCCTACTTTCACATGAATTTTTTGTTTCTTTGTCATTTTATAGAACCTCCGGGGCTAAAGATACAATTTTTGAAAAATTCTTATCTCTAATTTCACGTGCAACAGGACCAAAGACACGAGTTCCCCTTGGGTTATTATCGGCATTTACCACAACAGCAGCATTATCATCAAATCGAATATACATTCCATCTGGCCGACGAATAGTCTTTTTTGTTCTTACGATAATAGCTTTGATAACGTCGGATCTTTTTACCGGCATGTTGGGAAGGGCTTCTTTCACAACCGCAATGATTGTATCGCCAATTGTGGCATATTTTTTATTACCACCTAATACTCGAATACACATTACTTTTTTAGCGCCCGTATTATCAGCTACTGTTAAAATTGTTTGAGGATAGATCATAAAATAATAGTTAACTTATTAGTGATGATTTTGAAAGAATTTCAATTAACTTCCAACGTTTTCTTTTACTTAATGGTCGACATTCTTGAACTACTACTTGATCACCAATTCGACATCGCTCTTGCTCATCATGAGCTAAATATTTTTTTGTTTTTATTAACGTCTTCGCGTAAATCGGGTGTGGGTATCGTTTTTCAATTTTGACAACAATTGTTTTTTGCATTTTATTGCTGACAACGATACCAATTTGTTGCTTAACTGGCATTTCAAGCTCCTTAAATTGATAATTAAAATTACATAGTACTTTCGTCTTTTTCTTCGAGACGTTCAAAACGTAAAGTTAAAAGGGTTTTTAACTGAGCTAAGCGACGTTTTGTAGATTTTATTTCGTGGGATTTAAAAATTTGACGTGTAGCTTTTTTAAAACGTAAATTAAATAATTTGTTTTCAGTTTCAATAATTGCTTCAGAGATCTCAGAATTTGAAAGTGAGAGAATATCAGTAAATTGAGGTAGACTCATCGTTTATATAATACTATCTTTATTAATAAATTTTGTTTTTAAAGGTAACTTATAAGCCGCTAGATTTAATGCGGCCTTTGCAACTTCTTCTGGTACCGAACTAATCTCGAAAATCATAGTTCCAGGTCTTACAACCGCAACCCAATAATCCACTGCTCCTTTTCCAGATCCCATTCGCGATTCTGCAGCTCGCGCAGTTACAGTTTTATCTGGGAAAATCCGAATCCATAATTTTGCGCCACGTTTTGTATATCGAGTAATAGTACGACGAGCTGCTTCAATTTGACGTGAAGTAATCCAATTTGGTTCTAGCGCTTGTAAACCAAAATTTCCAAAGCAGATCTCATTTCCACGAGTTGCTTTCCCACGCATACGTCCTCGATGATATTTTCTATATTTCGTTCTTTTTGGACTTAGCATAAGATGTTTATTTAATAAAACTATAATTTTTAGAATTTGTTGATGATTATTTAGACAAAATTTCGCTTCTAAATAACCAAACTTTAATTCCTAATACTCCATAAATCGTATTAGCTTCCGTTGTGGCATAATCAATATCTGCTCGTAAAGTTTGTAATGGAACTCGTCCTTCTCGAATCCATTCAGTTCGGGCAATTTCCGCTCCATTTAAACGTCCTGAAACTTGAATTTTGATGCCATTAACATTTTGTTTTTGAGCACGCTGTAAAGCCTCTCGTATTGCTCGGCGAAAAGCAATTCGCTTTTCTAATTGTTCAGCAACTAACTCGGCAAGAAGATTGGCATCCAAATCTACTTTTGGAACTTCAAAAACCTTAATTGTTACTTGACGATTTAAAGGTAAAATTTGTTTCAAGTTAGTTAATAAAGCTTCCAACCCTGATCCCAGTTCACCGACTAAAATTCCAGGTTTTCCTGTTTCAATAGTTAGTTGAACTTGATCATTCAAACTATTTCTATCAATGTTAACATTCGAAATATTATTTGCTTTTGCAATACTTTTTATATATGTTCGAATTCTATCATCTTCTTCTACTATATTTGCATACTGATTAAAATTAGCGTACCACGTTGATTTATGGTCTTGTGTAATACCTAATCGAAATCCTAAAGGATGTGTTTTTTTGCCCCATAGAACTAGTCCTTTTAAATTAAAATCATAAATTAGTTAGTTTCAGTCATAATAACAGTAATATGACATGTTGGTTTTAAAATTTTATATGCGCGCCCTTGAGCACGAGGTCGAATTCGTTTTAACTTGGGTCCTTCATCTGCAAAGATTTCATCAATAACCAATTTTTTTTTATCTAAACCATAGTTATGTTTAGCATTTGCAGCTGCCGAATGAACAACTTGCCAAATTGGCCCTCCAGCTTGGTAGGGTAAAAATTCTAAAATCATTAGTGCTTCTTGATAGGAACGACCTCGAATTTGATCAATCACTCGTCGAATTTTATGAGGCGACATTCGAATATATTTCGCTACGGCTTTAACGGATGGCGAATCTGTCATATGTAATTTTGTTTAGTATATATAAAGTATGGAATTTATAACAAGTTACCACAATGATTCTTGTTGTTTCACTGGAGTTTTAGTTCGATATAAAAGTTTGATTGTAATCGAATGAAAGGATTCCACATTTGAATCGGTTGTTTTTAAAAATTTATTAGACTTTAAAACCTCCGTAATATAGATTTCTTGAATCCAAATATCGAAAAAATTAATGAAAAGATTATTTTGCAATAAAATAACGGGTGAATATAAAATAGCTAAAAGATTTTCTCGTTCCTTTGCATTTGACTTACACAAATAAAGAATATCATCAACGGCATAATAAAAGTATTTATGTTGAAAACTATTTAGTAAACATTTCGCAACAGAAGATAATTTTTTTTCGTATTCTATTTGGAAGCTTTTCGAAGTAAGTTCATTGGATTTAGGATATACTAGACGCTTTCCCTCAGTTCGACTCGTTGATTTCCGTTTTTTCGTAATCGAAATATTTTCCTTACACTTACATCGAATTTCATATAAAATTCGATTCATTAGAATTTAATAATTATCGTTTTCCTTTTCTATCAGCTTTGATATGAGTTTTGAAATTTCTTGTCGATACGAATTCCCCTAATTTATGGCCAACATATTGATCAGAAATAAAAACAGGAACATGTTGTTTTCCATTGTAAACCGCAATTGTAAATCCTACCATATTAGGTAAAATTGTCGAGGAGCGAGACCAAGTTGTAATCATATCTTTTTTACCTGCGGCATTTATTTTATTAATTTTTTTTAATAAATGATACGCAACAAAAGGACTTTTTTTTAATGATCTTATCATTTGAAAATAATTGTAAGTATATATAAAATAATTAATTAAACACGTCGACGAAGAATATAAGCATCACTTAATTTTTTCCGTTTCCGTGTTTTGATTCCTAAAGCAGGTTTCCCCCATGGCGTTAATGGACGAGTTCGACCAATAGGTGCTCGACCTTCTCCACCTCCGTGAGGATGATCACAAGGATTCATTACCGAACCGCGAACTGTCGGTCGCTTTCCTAACCACCGCGTTCGACCAGCTTTTCCACTTTGAACTAAGAAGGCATCGTTATTACTTACTTCACCAATAGTGGCAAAACATTCTTTTCGAATTAAACGAATTTCTTTTGACGGTAATCGTAAAGTAACATAATTTCCTTCTTTCGCTAATATTTTTGCAGATGTTCCAGCTGCTCGAACCAATTGACCTCCTCGATTTGGAATTAATTCAATATTATGAATTGACGTTCCTAATGGAATATTTATTAAAGGTAAAGTATTTCCAATTTGAAATGGAGCTTTTAAACCTGATATAATTTTATCTCCAACTTGTAAGCTTTTACTATGTAAAACATATCGTTTTTCCCCATCAGTATAGTGAATTAAGGCAATACGTGCGTTTCGATTTGGATCATATTCAATCGCAGCTACTAAACCTTCAATACCATATTTATTGCGTTTAAAATCAATTAGACGATATCGTTTTTTGTGCCCGCCACCTCGATGACGAATTGTAATAACACCTCTATTGTTTCGCCCTTTTGTACGATGGTTTTTTTGTAGTAAACTTTTTTCGGGCTTTGATTTAGTAATTTCCGTAAACGCTGAAAGTGCACGATTTCGTGTACCTGGGGTATATGATTTATAAAGACGAATACTCATAAACGTTAGTAGTTTTTTTAATTATTAATTCTCAGTAAATAAGTTTATTACGTCACCTTCTAGTAGACTTACAATTGCTTTTTTATATTGGGGTTTCCAGCCAATAAATTTTCCAACACGTTTTTTCTTCCGAGGGAGACGACATGTATTTACCTTGATTACTTTGACATTAAATAAATATTCAATGGCAGCTTTAATAGTAATTTTATCGGAATAACGGTCCACGATAAAACTATATTGATTAGTCTCTAAAAGTCTTGTAGCTTTATCTGTAATAATAGGATATTTGATAATTTGTGTATTAGAATTGGAAGAGTTAATCACAATAAATCTCCTTGATAGTATTTAAGGCTAATGGTGTTAAAAGAATTTGTTTTGCAGTTAACAAACTAAACGTATTTAAATTTGTGGCTAAAATTAATTCTACATTTTTGATATTTTGTGTTGCTAGCTTTAACGAAAGGTTTTTTTTTTTGACAATCACTAATACTTTTTGATCCAGGTTAATCGAACAGTTTTTGCAAATTTCTAAAAAACGTTTGGTTTTAAAATCGATTAGCGCGTTTTCTAAATTTTCAATTACTAAAGTATTTTGGTTTTTGTTATATAATAACGTTTGCAATGCTAATCGTCGTTCTTTTTTATTTAGCTTACTAGAACTATTTTTTGGTTTTGGACCAAAAACGACACCACCACCTTTCCATAATGGTGAACGATTTGACCCAGCTCGTGCTCGACCAGTCCCTTTTTGCTGCCAAGGTTTACGCCCTCCTCCTCTAACTTCACCTCGGGTCTTCGTTGAAGCAGTTCCTTGACGCTGAGAATTATAGTGTCTTAATAAATCTTTATGTAATAAATAATTACCAGAGTTTTCCAAAACAGTTAGTTGTAATTCATGACTACTCTCTAAGGGTTCCCCAGTTATAGCTAAGGGAGTATACTTTATAAATTTTTGAACGGTCATACTTGTTTTTCCTAATAATTAAGGTTTAACTTTAATTTTTATAAGTTAGAAGGAACAATACTTAATAGATTGCCTGGTTTTCCTGGAACGGAACCCTTTATTACTAAGATATTTTCTTCTAAATTTAATTGAATCACTTTCAATTTTTTAATAGTTGTAACTTTATTTCCTAATTGACCTGCCATTTTTTTACCTGGTAAAACGCGACCTGGTGTTGTACCCATCCCAATTGAACCCGGAGCACGATGATTTTTTGAACCATGAGTCATTGGTCCACGACTAAAGTTATGACGTTTTTGTAAGCCTGTAAATCCTTTCCCAATTGTTTTTCCCTTGATATCTACAAGTTGACCAGAAGATAACAAATCAATGGTTAAGCTTTGTCCAACTTCAAATTCAGAAGGACCCATAATTCGAAATTCTCTTAAATATTTCAATGGTTGAAGATTTGATTTTTGTAAATGTCCTAATTCTGATTGAGTCAAGAATTTACTTGAAACATTACTATAACCAACTTGAATTGAATTATAACCATCTTTTATTTCTGTTTTTACTTGAGTTACAACACATGGACCAACTTTTAAAATAGTAACTGGAATGATATTTCCAGTTTCATCAAAAATCTGTGTCATACCAATTTTATTTCCTAATAAACCTACACTCATAGTAGTCCTCCAAATATTTTTCTAACAAATTAACACTCAAGTTGAATGAATAAAAATC
>Ga0006883J46559_1000334_pt1 | contig 16192 bp, 15 predicted proteins | sample ElkSlonscriptome_7_FD_46559 | JGI IMG/M metagenome (IMG submission 46559) | reverse complement strand
GCCGCGCATCACGTTTTTGTAGATGCGCTCCTGGGCGAGTGTGCGGAAGAAGGTCAGTGATGTCAGAATCACACGCTCAATCCGGTCCGGCTTGAGTTCGGCCAGTAGCAGCGCCATCGCACTGCCCATCGAATGACCGACGACCTGCACCCGGTCCAGTTGGAGTTCATCAAGGATCAACGCCAGCGTTTTCACCTGGTCGAACATATCCTGCGATGATTTAACCGGTTGAGAGCGCCCCGTTCCAGGCAAATCTGGCACGATGACGCGGGTAGTAGCACTCAGCTTGCGGGCGGTTTCTTCCCAGTAGCTGCCTGTGCCACCCCAGCCATGAATCAGTAAAATAGGCGTTGCGCCACTCGGTTCAGCAGCCTCCCACACGTCAACGACCACCGGGCCAATGTTCAAGGCCAGCGTATAGGTGCGCTTGGTGCGGGCTTCCGCCTTATTTCTTGGTAATGAAGTCAAGGTTGCCATCAGTCACTTACTCCCAATCGCCAATGCGGACGGTTTGTTGACTTGGTTCTGGTGTGGGTTCAGTGGGTTCAGCATCATCTAATGCCCGTAAGCCCCAGCCCCACAATGCCGCCGGCATGGGCAACACCAATAAGCAATGTTCGATCACACCCAGGGTCATCATCGTCGCGACGAACACATAGCCGACCGTTTCAGCGTCGGTTGCACTCGGCATCACACCCCTGTAGAACAGGGTCAGTGCTACACTACCCGCCAACAGCACCGATACCGGCAGCAAGGCGTTGTATTTACGCTTGCTGACCAGCGCACCCAGGTGATGAAACTCATCCGGCAAAAATTCAATGCGGAAGTTGCGCACGCCAAAGAACACGTTTAGCTTGGCGCTGCTGTGCATCAACCACAGGGTGAGGTACATCCACAGCGCCCACCGATTCGGTGATCCCCAGGTGAGGAAAGCAATGCCGATGGCAAAGGCCGCCGTCAGCAATTCATGGTAGATGCTGAAATACAGCGCCGTGCGGAAGCGATCAATCACACTCCGCTTCCAGCCCGGTAAATCTGTGCGTGCCCAGCGTGGTTGGCCCTGTGGCCCGGTGACGAAACCAAGATAGTAACCTGTCACCTGCCAACCCCAGATGATAACGCCGCTAGTCGCCGCTAAATAGACCCCGCGCACGTCCGCTTCATGACGCGTTTCGAGCAACATCCCAATCGCGACCAGTAGAATCATCGAAGCCCCCACAAACGCCGACCGCGTAATCAGCGGTGAGCGTCCGAAGGCGGCCATAATGATCCCTGTAGAAAACCACCACAGGATGATCGTATACAAGACCGGGAGGAAAAACGTCGCGGGTTGCATCAGAGTGACGCTACCCTCCCCGGCATATAATGCCGGACTTGTGATACGACAATATCTGCCGTCATGCGCATCTGGGCCAGCCAGGGGGCCGGGGCCATCTGCTTATACATATAGCTTTCAAATGTCAGTTGTTGCACGTCCTTGTTGCGGCACATATCCGTAAAGACTTCCATCTGGCGTTGGTTGCCGTAGCCCCAGCGTTGCAGCCAGCGCAGGAAGCGGTACATCATGCCGTATTCCTTCCACCATTTTTGCTCATACTCAGCGCGGAGGGTGGCTAATGACGTATCCGGTAATACGCGGATGAGCACTTCAGCCGCGTTGTGGGCGCTTTTCATCGCCCAGTAAATACCTTCACCAGAAGTCCCGGCGACGAGTCCCGCCGCATCACCGACGAGCATGGCGCGGTCAAAGGCCATGTGGTCACGCGGTTGGATGGGCAGCGCGTGCGCTTCTTCCAGGAAAATTTCGCCACCGCGAATGTGCGGTTCAATGCGCTCTTTGAGGTTTGCCAGGAATTGCCGCATTTCTTTCGTCTTGCCCGGCCCCGCCCCGCAGCCCACGGCCACATGGTCAGATTTCGGGAATACCCAGGCGTATAAATCCGGGCTGACTTCGCGACCAAGATACAGGTCAGCGGTATCTTGCCAGCGTTCCATCTGGTGATCTGGCAAATGAATGCGCTCTTGAATCGCCACGCAATACGGCAGGCGCTTCTGGCCGAGCAACCGCGCAACGGTCGAATACGCGCCATCCGCGCCAATAACGACGGCTACGCGCAGGGTTTCAAGTTTGCGCGTGTTCTTGTCTTTATATGTGACGGTCACACCGTCATCATCGAATTCAAGGTTGGTCAGCGTGCCCTCAATCAGGGTCGCGCCGTTGTCTACGGCCCGTTGCCGCAGGAATGGGTCCAGGTCCTCGCGTGTTGCCATCGCGACGTAATCGTTACGCCGTTCATGCAAGCCGGTGACTTCGATCTCCGCAGTACGCCCACTCGGTGAATAGATCTTGGCCTTGTGTACCTTGCGGGAAATCAGTGATTCGGGAATGTCAAATTCCTCAAACGCGACCGGCGGCAAAGCACCACCACACGGTTTGACCCAGTTCAGGTCACGTTCTAAAAGGATAACGGGAATACCGGCATTAACGAGGGTGTTGGCGGCTGTTGACCCGCCGACGGATGCGCCTACTACGAGAATGGGTAATTGTTGCATAAAGATAGTGCCCCCTAGTAAAATTTGTGGATGATTACGCGTGTGTTGCTGGCTTTAACCGACCGACTGTATGCCGATGGCCGCGACCAACATCCCCCACACAAAGAAGCTGACGCCAATGGCGCTGAACTTCAAGTAATTTTCCGTTGGGTCTTGGATGAAATTACGTTGAATAGGTAGTTGGACGGCAATGATCCCCCCGATCACAAGTGCAGCAATCCAATTCCCCCAGATGATGAACGCGAGTAACACGCCCAGTTGTGAGATGTTCATGGTGATGACGATCAACCAGGCAGCGCGTTTTTCCCCGTGAATCACCGGGATAGTGCGGATGCCACCTAGACGGTCACCGTCAATACTTTTGTAGTCGTTGATGCTCATGATGCCATGTGCGCCTAGTGAATACAGCACGGCGACGATGATGCTCGCCGGGGTGAGTGCGGCAAAGGCCACATGCCCAGCCAGCCATGCCAAACCCTCATAAGAGATGGCGACGACCGTGTTGCCGTACCAGCCGTTGCGCTTGGCGCGGATAGGCGGTGCACTGTAGGCGATAGCGAAGATCATGCCGACTGCCGTCAACATGGCGACATCTGTGCCGAGGAACAGCGCAATGCCAAAACCCACGAATAGCAAGACAGCGATGGTGATGAACACTTGCCACAGGGCGACTAAACCAGATGGAATCAGGCGGTCAGGTTCGTTTAATGCGTCGATCTCACGGTCATAATAGTCGTTCATGACCTGCGAAGCGCCGCATAAAATCGGCCCAGACATCAAAATGCCCAGTACCACGCGAGAGATGTCACCGACAGTAAAGTCGAGAGCACCACTAGCAACCGCACCACACAAAAAGGCCCACATCGGCGCAAACCAGGTGATGGGCTTCATCAAGGCGACAGACCGCGCCAGGATAGCCGGACGGTCGCTTTTATAAGAATTATTACTGGTTGTAACGAATGGTTGATCCATAAGAATGGTTCCGATTTTGGCGGTTAATATGACACCGGATTAAAGGATAACGCCAGGGAACATTCTTGATATGCCCCCCGGCCCATTGGTATTGATTTAGTAGGGTTAGCCGCCCATGCCCGTGTCGTCCATTTCGACGGCATCTTCACTTACAGCGTCCTGGTTGTAGTACGGGTTATCTGCGGACATATCATGCTCGGTATAACGCTCATACATGCTCGCGTCTAAGCCGAGTTCTTCGATAGATAGCCCTTCTGGTGGATCAGAACGGATGTGTGGCGGCAGTACGAAGTCGTTCCGTGCTGCGCCATACGGGATGACCTGACCCGCGTGGCAAAGGCTACAGGATGGCTCCTGCCCGCCGATGTATTTACTGTAATTGTCATTGATATACGCTGACATTTGCAGCATGTGTAAGGCATAGTTCTTGGCCGGTACGCCCTCATAGCTAGGGAAGTAACGTGAGTTGTGGCAATGTGTACAGCCCACACCCAGGCTATCGTTCATATGGTACATGGCGTACTGGTTCAGCTGGACCGTCTCCAATGAAATTTCGTCGTCGCGGGCGTTGACGTTCAACGAGCCGAGTTCGGTCACGCTAAAGGTCGTATCCAACGGTAGACGGAAATCATCCGGCAGAACGTCCAGGCTTTCTGCCCAGGCCACCGGTTGCGGCTGCCCTTGGTGGCAGGTCGCGCAGGCCATCACAGAACCAGAGGGTTGCTTGACTTCCGTCAGGCTCACCAACTGCTCGTCTTGTAACCAATTCTGGTTAATGTCACCCGTCATCACCAGGTGCTGGCGAGCGACCATCTTGTTACGCATACCGATGGGGTCATCCCACTCATCAGCAGCAAAGTTATCCAGCGAATGGCAGTGAGTGCAGTTCACACCCAGGCCGCCGCTGAAATGGTTCAACATATAACCGATTACCTCAACCGTAGTCAGCCCTTCTAGGACGACCACATTCTGCGGCATCGGGAATTCGGCTTGATATTGGCCCATCGCCAGGTATGAATCTTCACTGACGACGGATTCTGGTTCGGGCTGAAAGTTGACGTAGATCGGTGAAGCCGCGTCATCAACCACAATCGCGTTTTCATCTTCCAGGGCAATGCCTCCAATATAGAAGATTACCCATAGGCAGATTCCTACTAAAGTGGCGGTGACAAGGCCGAATACCACGAAAAATAACCCCTGTTTACCACCTGCAAAATTCTCAAACATGACGTTCTCCGATTTCCCCCGGACTGGCTATCAATTAAAGTGGCGCGACAATGCCGACTTCCATGGCCCACATGAACCAATCATCAACAACCGTGCCAGATAGCAGCAGGCCGATGCCCCCGGTGATGCCTGTAAGTGCGGCAAACCAGACTGCCCAATCGTGGATCGTCTTTGATGTGGCTTGGAAGCCCATGCACCAACGCCAGAAAAGCTGTGCGCGCTGCGTGCCACTACCTTCGGTCATCATTTCTTCGGCTTCGCGGTATGCACCATAGCGCGATGCAGCGACGATGGTCGCCCCGTGCATGGCGAGTAGCAATGTAGAGCCAAGCAAGAAGAAAATAGACAGCATATGGAACGGGTTATAGTAGAAATTGCCGTATAAGATGCTGAGGTTGTTTGTCCAGTCCAAAATGGCTTTAAAACCATGACCAGGGGCTTGCGCCCAATTGCCAATCAACAACGGACGGAACAAATAAATGACCAGGTAAAGGAAGATGGCGGCCAGGAAGCTCCAAAAGAGCTGCGTACCCAGGCCAGCACTGCGCGAACGATCCCAAATGCGGAACAGCCATGCCAGGACAGAGAAGTGCAGCAAGAAGGTCGCTACGACCCATGCGCCGCCTTCATGCCAGGGGGCATTCCAGCCGAGACCATGTTCCATTGCAGGCGGATCTAGCGTGGAAACCCAGAATTCCCGCAGGAACATAATCGGGTTGTAATCCACGGCCCACAAATAGTGTTCAATGATGATAAAGGACGCGATACCACCAGCGACAACGGCCAATACGCCGGAAACGCCGAGGTAAAATGGGCCGACCTGGCCGTTACCAAACAGCCGCTTCAGCCAACCGACCTGAATAGTATTGCGCAAGGATGTACCCGCAAGACCGCGCCCACCGTATTCCAGTTCATTCGCGTCCACATTATCTAAATGTGTGCCGCGTTTAGAACCCCGCCAGATTATCGCACCAACTGCGGCGGTCCCGGTAAAGGCAACACTTTCCCAGACAGGGAAGGCATCCCAGAAGGCCCAGAACTCCGCCCAATCAGAAATGAGCGTGCCGGAAAGGAAAATACATAAATTGGAGAACAGTACAGAAGCCACCGCGACCCAGAAGGCCAACCGGTGAATACCGACCTCACCAATACTGTACCCAAGGAGGTTACGCCAGAACCCGTCTTCGTTTTGTTCTTCGAGGTACGGGCGGTCAGAACTCATCAGGATCACCGAGCCATGCATCGCCAGAATCAGCGTAGAGGTAAACAATAATGAAATACCAATCGCATGGAACGGATTGTAGAAAAAGTTAAAATACTGGTAACCAATATTGGAAACCCAGTCCAGATGGTGGGTAATACCCAGGGCGAAGCCGTTGCCCCATGCGCCCATTGCAATCGGGCGGAACCACTGGAGGGTCAACCAAGAGGTGAACACTGCCCCATAAGCAATCGGGATTTCGTAACTCATCTCTAGCTTACGGGAAATATCCACCTGACGCAGCAACCAACCTAAAAAGGCCAATGTCGCCGCGAAGACGATCAACTGCCAAAAGAACCCGGGTTGTCCTGGGCTTACCAGCCCTAGGCCCGCGCTAATCGGCGGCGGATCAAGCCGTGCTGCAAGTAGATTAAATGTGCCTTCGACGACCCATACCTGGTAAAAGTAAAAGATGACGCCGAAGAAAATGCCGAGCAATGATAATACGCCGAAGGTTCCTAGGTAAAAGCGGCCTATCCAAAAGTCAAACGGATCCGCACCGAAAAGCGCGTGCATGATCGTACCACCTGGCTTCTTGTAATAGGATTCCATCTCCTCAAAGGAGACTTTCTCGCCTTCTAATACCCGTTGGATCACCTGGCGTTCGCCCTTGGCTTCAGCTTCCTCGCCAATGACGGCTCCGGTGATGATCTTGTTATATCCCATGGGTCGTCTCACTTTCTATTTCGTGTACCCTTGGAAGGGTGAGGCGGCTAGGGTGAGCCGCCCCACGAACGGTTTATAGATTAATGAGGCCGAAGCCTAATCAACCAGCGTTACAGCCAGTTGTAGGTCGGGCTGCTCAACAGAATGAAATGGATCGTCAGCGCAACGCCAACACCCAACAGAATGTATAGGATCATCGATGTGCGGAACTCTACCGGACGATCTTCTAAACGACGTGCGATCTTCTTCTGTTCATCAGACATTATTTATTTCTCCTTGATCTCAGGAACCGAGCCACGGTTCCCAAACGAATACGAGTGTATGAGCAAGCATGGCGATCACCATGAAGCCATAGGTGGACTTCACAACGATATCGTGCATCAGCCATTCTTCATTGGTGAACAGTCCCTTCCATTTGTCCGGGACCAAGTCGTTATCAACAACTACGATATTCTCGTCTTCAGTCCTAACGATTACCTCGTTGTCATCCATCTGAACGCACCTCCATATATGGGATAAAATTACTTACAACCAAAGGGCAAATGCCCATGAGGTTCAAAAAGTTGGGGGAACTAGAAGTTCCCATTCCGAATGTTTTCGACGATATTGGCAGTTGCAGCCGGGTAGCCATTGGCAGAAAGCCCGTTCAAGAATTTCAACGTGCTTGCTGCGGCCCCCTCAAATTGCAGGCCCACATCATCAAACAAACAATCGGCGAAAGTTGGCAGCTCGCCGCCGCCATACACAAATGTGACTTCGTTAAACGTGCAGCCAGCAAATGTCTTGCCGTCTACCGAGATCGTTTCGTCACGGAAGGCCTTGTTGGTGATGGTTTCCATCGCTTAGTCTCCCTGTGCTTGTGCTACGGACGAGTCGCCTTGTTGGGCGATGAGTAACTCAAACGCCGCTTCAATCGGTATATGCGCCGCCCCTGCTTCTTGATCGACCCAACCGAATGTAGTCAGTTCTTCAAGTTGGTTCGCACGGAGCGCATCATATTCCATTGCCAATGAGTCTGGTAAAGCTGGCATCAACTCCAGCGGGATCTGTGAGCGTAGCGGCGCGGCTGGATTCGTTTCATCCAGGGCGTTGCGTGGCTCAGTCAGCCCAGCGTAAGAGAAGAAGAACAGGTAAAGTAACATCACGCCGATGAGAACGGCGCTATACGCGCCCAGCCGTCCCCAGTTCTGCCCAACGGCGACTGGGTCGCAGGGGGCAGGCTTCTGCGTGAAGGGCAACAGCCCCTTACGCATCCGGGTCAGTACCGCTTCGACGGAATCTACCGCGCCCGCCGCATAAAGACGGCCCAGGTAACGGGTCGTCCGGCTGGCATCGCCCTCAAGCTGGATCTTGCCGCCGGTAAACGCACAGCGGATGAAATCCGGGGCGGCAGTGCCGCGATGAACCAGCGTGCAGTTCACAAAATTGCAGTCAATATATTCATTGCCATCAACCACAACATTTTGATTGCGAAAAGTTTCTTTAGTAAACGTAGCCATGTTGGCTTAGCCTCCCATCTCGTCTGCGGCGGCGTCTTCGCTTGGCTCCACAGCCAATGCGTCGAGTTCGGCCTGCAATTCGGCGGGTAAGTCATCATAGGTCGCGCTCTGGCCCAGCTTCAGGGCTTCCATATAAGCCACAATCGCCCAGCGGTCTTCCGCTTCGATGCGCGCAGCGTAGGAATACATAGAGCCGCGCCCCATCGTGATGGTTTCAAAGTAGCGCCCTACCGGTTGGAAGGCGATGCGCCGGTCATAAAATGACTGGGCAGCGAAGCCTTCTTGCGTAATCACGCCGTTACCATGACCGCTATACCCATGGCATGGGGAGCAGAAACTGTTGTATTGCTCCTGGCCACGCTCTAGCAGGACCTGGGTGATCTCTACCGGGATCTCCTCGATGTATTGGCCGCCGTCTGTACCGCGATAAAATGCTTCGTCGGCTTCCAGGTGACCCACAGCGATGGCTCCAGGTTCGAGTTCACGGGCGGCCCGGCCAAAGGTCGGGCTTTCGTCATAGGTTTCCAGGTATGGGCTTTCTACCATATTGTTGCACCCGGCAAGGGCCAGTAGTAGCACTACCACCCCGGCCACCATGCGGCCCATATGATTGCGATGTTTTAGGGTCAACATTGCACCTCACTTACATTTAGTGGTCCTTGTTCCTTCAAGAAGTCTGTCGTCTTCTGGAGGTGGAACTGCGGATCAGTCGTCCGAATGCAGAGGAAATAGCGGCTGCTAGAAGCCAGTTCCGCGTTCTTCGCATTAAAAATCGGGTGATAGGGTTGCGGTAAACCCGTGCGGACGAACATCGTCAGCGCAGCGGCGATACCAGCGAACAGAATACCCACCTCAAAGGTCAAAATCGTGAACGATTGCCAGCTATCCAGCGGGCGACCAGCGATTACAAATGGATAGGCTTCCGTAGATAGGTAATATTGGAGCCAGAAGAAGAAGCCTGCACCCACGAACAACGCGGCAAGCACGATGTACGGTCCGGGTCCGGGGCGTTCGCCGAGGACCTCAGCCAACCCTTCTACATAGTAGGGAGTATAAGCATCGACATCGTCATAGCCTTCTGTCCGAGCATTTTTGGCCGCAGCCATCAAGCTCTGGGAGTCAGCAAATTCTGCTGCGACGCCATGCATACAGTTATCAGTCATGATCGCCCTCCTCTACGGCGACTTGCTGCGTTTCATGGATCGGCAGCAACGGGAGAAAGCGGATAAACAGCAGCATCGGGACTAAGAACAGCCCAAACGGTGCGACAATCGTCAGCACATCCCATATCGTCCATTGGAACGTCGTCCAGCCGCTTTCCAGGTATGGGAAGGAAAGGCTAATCGGGACGATCACGAAGCGTTCTAGCCACATGCCGAACAAGACGAAAAGCGAGATAATGACTAGTGCCACGTTGTTTCTTCGTACACTCTTGAACCACAATGCCTGGATGATGACCGCATTAGCGATAATCATGCCCCAGTAAAGTGGTGCGTAATTGCCCAGCGCACGTTCAACCGCAAGAGCCACTTCATAATCATGGTTAGAGAACCACGCCGCGAAGTTTTCAATCAGGTAGCCGTAAGTGACGATCAAACCCGTCACCAGCATTAGCTTCGCCGCGTTATCCACATGCGCATCAGTAATGAGGCCACTCAGCCCCAAACCCGCACGGAAAAGCACCGCGAAGATCAACACCATCGCCAAACCGCTGAAGATAGCACCAGCCACAAAGAATGGTGGGAAGATCGTATGATGCCAACCAGGGACCTGCGCTACTGCAAAGTCCAGACCGATGACACTGTGCACGGAGATCACCAACGGGGTGGCGATAACTGCCAGCATGTAAGCGGTGCGGTGCAGGGCGGCCCAATGGCGGCTCTCGCCACGCCAGCCCATCGCGGCTGTGCCGTAAATCCGCTTGACCCACAGGCGTTGCGCCTTATCGCGCATCGCGCCCAGGTCCGGGATCAGGTCGATATACCAGAAGAGCAGCGAAACCGTGCCGTAAGTGGCAATCGCGAGGGAGTCCCAGGCGAGCGGGCTGCGGAACTGCGGGTGTAAGACCATCGTGTTCGGGTATGGCAGGATGAAATACGCCAACTCGATACGACCGAGATGCAACAGCGGGAAGATACCCGCGACGACGACGGCAAAGAGGGTCATGGCCTCGGCAAAGCGGCTAAACGCGCCCCGCCAATGTTGTCGCATCAGCAGCAAAAAGGCTGAGATGAACGTCCCGGCATGGCCGATGCCAATCCAGAAGATGAGGTTGACAATGCCCATACCCCATACCACTGGCACATTGATGCCCCACAGGTGCGTCCCGCGAATGGCGATAGAGAGGAACATCAGCACATATAGGCCGAGTAGCCCCAAAGCCACGATGAAGGCGAACCACCACCAGAGGGGTGTTCCGTTCTTGAAGATCACTCCGGTGACCTTATCCGTCACCTCGCCTGGGGTACTCCAGGCACGAGGCTGGTCAAATGTTGCGCTCGCTTGTCCCGCAGCGCGGAACGGCTTATCGTCTTTCAGCATGGTGGTTTATCCTTCCTCGCTTGAACCGTGCAGCGCATCATTCGGGTTGCTGATCCGTGCCAGGTAAGTTGTGCGTGGGATCGTATTCAGTTCTTCGAGTAGGCCGTAGTTATGCGGCTGCTCTTTGAGTTGCGTCACCCGCGCCCCTTCGTCATTGATGTTGCCAAAGATAATGGCTTGCGTCGGGCAGGATGCCTGACATGCTGTGGTGATCTCGCCATCTTCGATCTGACGATTTGCACCGTTAGCCGCGATGCGTGCCATGTTGATGCGCTGGGTACAGTAGGTACACTTCTCCATCACGCCTTCCACACGCACCGATACGTTCGGGTTGCGGTATTCCTGCATAATCGGCAGTTCGCTGTTGTACTGCTCAAAGTTGAAGCGCCGCACGCTATATGGGCAGTTCGCAGAGCAGTAACGCGTACCAATGCAGCGGTTGTAAACCATGTTGTTCAGACCTTCGTGGTCATGGATGGTCGCCTCTACCGGGCAGACCAGCTCACACGGGGCCATCTCACAGTGGACGCACGCCACCGGCTGGAAGCGCGTTTCCAGGTTTTCACCGTTCTGGATGTAGTAAGTATCAATGCGGATCCAGGACATATCGCGATTGGCGATCACGCCTTCCTTGCCGACCGTCGGAATGTTGTTTTCCATCTGGCAGGCGATCATACACGCGTTACAACCGATGCAGCTTGTCATGTCGATGGTCATGCCCCAGGCGTAACCGTCGTAGATGATCGGCGGGATCAGGTTCGCACCACCGGAAATTTCCTTCTGGGCGAATTCTGGATTGTCAATAAAATCGCGCAGCGTACCGCCTCTGGCGTCTTCAGTTTCTTCCATAGCTTCTACCCGCCAGGAAGTCGCCAGTTCATAGGTTTCACCCACCGCGCTGACGCTGACGCCCGTTGCGTGCCACATGGCGTCCGTCGTGCGGACGGCGTAGGCGTTGAATGCAGCGGGTTCGTCCTCATGGGCGCTGATCTCTCCACCATAGCCCAGTTGAATGGAAATGGTGTCATCAGCTTGGCCGAGCACAGTGAAGACCGACGCTTGCATGGTGCGACCGTTCACGGTCACTTCCACCAGGTCTTCATTGACCACACCCAGCGACTCTGCGGTAGCCGGGCTGACCAGTGCGGCCAGGTCCCAGGTGACCTTAGAAATCGGTGCGGGGAGTTCCTGCAACCAGGAGTTATTAGCGAAGCGGCCATCATAAATGCCGGGGTCCGTGCGGAAGATCAGTTCCACACCAGCGGATTCACCAAAACCTGCCTCGGTGATGACACTGGCAAGGTCACCGCGTAGTGCGGGTTCGCTCGTCTCAAAGGCGCTATCCGGCGCGACACCATCATGTAATGCCAGACGCCAGTAGGCCTCAAAGTCATCACCTGTGAAATTTTCTTCCCAGTTGGCTTGCAAGATCTCGAATGGTGTTCGTTCGTCACCGGCGATTGCCGCCAGGACCTCATGGGCCGAATGGACGGTATCCCACAGTGGGCCGATGGGCGGTTGCACGATGCTGGCTGAGCCGTCATAAGCGCGGCCATCACTCCACTCCTCAACAAAGTGGGTGGATGGGATGTGCCAGGTAGACCCTTGTGAAGTCTCATCGTTATAGAGTGATAAATGCGCACTGAACGCGACATTTGCCAGCGCATCCGCAAACGGGATGTCGGCTGGGGCGCTGAAGGACGGGTTACCGCCGATCATAATCAGCGCGTCTACGTCGCCAGCGTTCATATCTTCGGTGAGGGCGGCGAGTTGCTCCGTCGCGATGACCGGGCTTGCCAGCACACTCTCGGTATATTCAACGGTCGTGCCGACGCTGCCAAGCGCGGCGTTAATAGCATGGACCAGCGCATGAGTAACCGGCGTCTGCTCCGGCCCGGCGATAACCAGGCTGTCACCACCGGCGTTTTCCAGGTCTGCGACGACTGCTTCCAGCCATGCCTCATCCCAGGGGGCGAATTGCGGCGCATCGCCAGCATCCACGCCCAGGGCAGCGGCCAATGCGCGGGTGAAGCCTTCGACCTCACTCGCCTTGAGTGCTATGCGGTTATCCGCAGCGGCTCCGGTGATGGTCGGCGTGCTGCTGACCGCATACAAACGGTTCATCTCGGTGTTATCAGACCGGATGCGACGGCCATCCATATAATCACGGGCGTAACGCAGGCTACCCGGCATACTGCTCAGGAAGTCTGCATCCAGTGAAAGGATGACGCTGGCGTTATTAAAGCGGTAAACCGTATTCACGTCCTCGTCAAAGGCCAGCCGTGCGCCTGCGATGACGTTATCTTGTGCAACAGGTTCATACTGCACCCATTGGGCTTCCGGGTAAGTCTCCAGGATGGCCTCGATTTGCGCCGCCATCGTCGGGGAAGTGACCGTTTCCGTCAGGATGCGCAGGCCCGCGCCACTGTTGTTGCTCTGGTCTTCTAAGACCTCGGCCAGTTCCGTCAGGAAGGTATCCCAATCGCTGGCATTGCCACCGTTCAGGGCGCGTACAGAACGATCTGGATCATAAAGGTGCAAAATAGAGGCTTGGATAAATACATTGCTGGCCCCCATTGATGCCGGGTGGTTCGGGTTACCCTCAATGCGCGTCGGGCGGCCTTCCTGCGTTTCGATCAACAGGCCCGTCGTGTATCCGCCGAGTGTCATCGCCGAAGCGAAGAACAACGGAATACCGGGGATGATCTCCTCAGGTTGCCGGGCATAAGGGATAATCTGCTCATCAGGGGGTTCAGCGACACAACCCGCCAGGCCAACGCCCGTGAGTGCGAGGGAGGCCCCCATGACTTTCATAAAACTACGGCGGCTGAGACCACTATATTGGTAGGCGGCAGCTTGCCGTGGGTACTTGGCGAGCATTTCCTGGAATTCGGCTTCAGCAGCCATTTCCGTCAGGTTAAGCTCATTCTGGTTCATATCATTTATCATGCTAAACGCTGCTCCTTCCTACCGATGGCAGATTGCACAGGTCATCAGGCCATCAACGCGGGTCTGATACTCATCAATGAGTGACGGGCCGACGACTTCTACCTGATCCTCTGGATATTCGTAACCAATGGTGTAAATTTCGTTTTCCGGGCGGACGAACTGCTCTGGGTTACGGTGACATTCCAGACACCAACCCATCGTCATATGTTCCGCCTGCCACACCAAAGGCATTTGGTCAACCGCACCATGGCATGTCTCACAGCCATAGCCGTTGTTCACATGCGCGCTGTGGTTAAAATACACATGGTCCGCTAACACATGGACCTTGTTCCAGACCAGCGGCTCATTAGTTTCATAGCTGCTGCGCACCGGCTCCAGAAGTTCGCTATATGTCGCGATCTGCGAATGGCAGGACATACAGGTGTGTGTATCCGGGATGCCTGCATAGGCGCTTTTTTCCGCTGGGCCGTGGCAATAGGCGCATTCAATGTTGACTACACCAGTATGCAGCTCATGGCTAAAGCGGACCGGTTGTTCAATCGCCGTGCCAACGGCGCGGGTATTTGGGGATTGGTCCCGCACGAACAGAAAACCAAACAGGATAACTGTGAAAACGGCCCCACCCAGGATACTCAGCTTGGCGATCGTATTACTTGCTGGTGAAAATATCTGTGACATATCATCGACCATTCTGATTCAGAATAAAAACTTGAGAGAGAACATCACCAATGGGGCTAGCGCCCTGTAGTGTGTTCGGTGTATCTGGCCTGTCATGCCGGCTCATAGCCCTCCTCCTCTGAATGCCCGTGATCGTGGTAATGCATGACTGATTCGAAATCGGGATGTTGGTCAGCAACCAGCTTGTGCTGGCTCAAATCCCATAAATACAGGAGCATCCAAACCCCGCCAAGAGCTAATGGAAGACCAAAATCCCACCATTCCAGAACAACATCTTCGGAAAAGTGCGGCATCACAGTCCAGTACATATCCACCAAACGCATGAATAGTGCGACGACTGCCAAAGCAACAGTAAGTTGCCGGACGTACTTCAAACCAGGGATCACCAGGAGGACGAACAATGCCGCATGAACCAGCACAATGAAGAAGACGATGCCTTCCCAGTTGTTGGCCGTGTGCATTTCAAACCAGGTGCCCTTTTCCGCAGAGTTACCCGACCAGATGATGATGTACTGCATGGCGTTCATGTAAATCCACACCATGATGGACACCAACAGCAGTGTTGCCAGGTCCAGGGTCACGCGGGTGTTGACGACGCTCTTAAGTGGGCTGCGCTCCCAAAAAAGCGAGAGCATGATAATGACCAGGGCAAATGCGCTGATGCCCTGTACACTCATCATCAGCCAGCCGAAAATCGAGGAGTTGAAGTCTTTATTGAGAGACATCACCCAGTCAAAACTGGCGAAAGTTACCGTCAGCATAAATAGGATGAAGCCCAGGATAGCCAACCGCTTGGAAAGATTGATCGGCCTAACTGCACCGTCCTCATCATTCTGGTAAGACAGCATCGAAATGCCATAGGCCAGGGCTGTCCAGACCACGAAATAAATCATGGTGCGGATGACGACAAAAGCGGGGTCTAGCCAGGTGTCTTTGTTCACACCGAGTTCTGCCCCTTCCTTAGCCCAAGGGTAGAGCTGGTCCATGCTGAGCAGGACCGGAATAGTGAGAATTGCCATAAGTGGGATGGTGCGCGCACCTGCCGCCGCGAAGCGTTGCACCGCAAAGCCCCAACGCGCGTCTACAATGGTGTTCAACATCAGCAAGCCCAGGCAACCCAGGCTGAACTGTAAGCAGAACAAGTATGCGACCAAATAAACCTGGAAAAAGTGGTCAATATCCACCAATGCGCCGACAATACTGACGACGATACCCAAGGCTGCTGCGGCCATCACACCAAGCTGGACAAAACGTAGGTGCCGAAAATCTGGATTCGTTTGTTGCATGATCCTACCTACCGAGTGCTAATTCGATGAGAAGTGGAACGCTTTTGTGAGGGGTAAATGTGAGGTGGATAAATCGATTATGTAAATAGTGCGTGTTTCAAATCCCCACCAAACAATCAGCGCTCAAAATAACCAAAACCGACCATCGAATTCGATTAATAACGTGATTCATAGTATAGCTTAACGTAAATCAGAACCGATCAAGTAACCCTAACGTCACCATTTTGCCATGCAATATGTCATGTATTGTTGAATTGACCATCGCGGATAGAGTTGTGTCATTCACTGAACCTCCTTCCCAAATCTCCCCTCAGAAAGCGCGTCTACAACGCAGAAAGTGACAGTTGGAAACCATTACACGGATATTCGCGCTAGAGTGCTTCCGAATATGACATCCGGCCAGGTTTTGTCATCTGTGCTTTTGATGAGTGGTCTTTTCTAGGTCGTTATGTGCTATTACAAGACATATTTTGTAATGCTGATTTTATGTCTTATTGAAAGATCGGTTTCCAGGGATGGCACACGCTAATCAACAACAGATCAAACAAATCAAAACGCTG
>Ga0006883J46559_1021190_pt1 | contig 16544 bp, 7 predicted proteins | sample ElkSlonscriptome_7_FD_46559 | JGI IMG/M metagenome (IMG submission 46559) | reverse complement strand
CGTCGCTTCCATAGAGAGTGACGCCTGTTCCGCGAACGCCTGATACAAGCGCAAATCGCGGACGCTATGTGGGTAGGGGGCGTTAGAACCGAGCCAGATCGCGCCAATATCGCGCTTGGAAACCCGCAACGGGATCACGACCAATGAGCGTACCCCCATGCTTTCCACACCTATGCGCGTCATCTCGTCAATCGTTTCGTCATGTTCGATGTCGTCAATGCTGACGACCTCCGGCGACTTGAGCAAATCCCACGCCGGGAACTGGTCTTCGGTGAGGACTAAACCACTGAATTGCATCTCGGCTTCGTCGTCGGCGTGCCAATCCGCGCCGATTTCGATGGTCACGTTGGAGCGATCCCATGACCGTCCGTTGAGCAAGGCGACGAACACCTGTGAGATATGCGGTCCGATCAGGTAATTGACGACCACATCAATGATGCTCGCGGCGTCGCCCGCGTCGGTCAGGGCGCGGCTTGCCTGATAGAGTACGGTGGTTTCTTCCAATGTGCTTTGAGTCTGTTCAAAGAGCAGAATGTTATCGACCACGACGGATGCACCGTCGATGATCGTGTTGAGATAGCGCACTTCGCCATCGCCAAAATAATGCGGTTCATCGTAGCCGACTATGATCTGCCCACCTTCGCCTTCGTTGACGCGCAGGTTCATGATAGCGATGCTTCGTAGAGCGTCGTATTCGCGCAGTGCCGTCTCGATGGGAGTCGGTACGCTGATAGCATGTAAATCTTCGATGAATAACCCATCGTCGGGGATGCGGTGTTGGGTCAATAGCGTTTCCAGTGCCAGTGGTGTGTCGGATTCGGCGTTATTGAACAGCACTGGTGTGTCGATGCCGGCGACATAGGTCGCCGCGTATTGCGGTTGGAGCGTCTGCAACGCACCCTCTAACACAGCGGTCAATTGGCGCATATCACGGGTACGGCTGATGTTCGCCGTCGCGTTGTAGAGTGCGCCGATCTCTCGCACAGAGCGTTCCTGGCTCTGGATCAGGAATCGGTTATCAACTGCTGTCGCCGCCGCGTCACTCAACTGTGTCAGCACCGGCTCCTGTTCTGATGTCACGCGATCCGGTTCGCTGGATACCATCACGATCCAGCCTTCGGGACGTTGGCGCGTCCGTAACGGAATGGTCAGGATGGATTCGGCATTGAGCCGCGCCAGCTGGCGGGTTGTCATCGGCGGCAGGTTACTCTCTGCCACGTTGTGAATGTTGACGATGTAATGCGGGTGGAACAGGTCTTGCAGTTCATCGACCTCGCCTGGATCATCCAGATGATAGCGTTCCACCTTCAGACGGTTCTGCTCATCCGGCTGGACGATAAACACGTCGTCTGGCTGGAACAACATAAACTGCATGATAATCACGTCGAGCAGTTCGTCGAGTTCTTCCGCCTCGCCGAATTGTACCTGCGCTTCGTAGAGCGTCACCGTCTGGCGCAGGTTGTCTTGCAGGGTGTTTTCCATGCTTCGTAGTGAGCTAATGTCCTGGAAGGCGACCACAACGGCGGTGATGTCACCCTCGCTGTTATGCACGGGCGCGGCGTTGAACTGAAGGTCGATCTTGTTGCCGTCCCTTATCACTGCCACATCGTCGGAGACGGCGGTTTCATCGCGGTTGATGGCGATAAAGACGGGCATCTCCTCTTTGGGATACGGCAGTTCTGTTCCGGTACGGTGCAGGTAATAATTGTCTACGCTGAACGGTGTCGCCTGTTCAATCTCTTGACCGAAGTAGATTTCTGCCTGCTCGTTATGCAGGATAGGACGCATGGTTTTTGGGTCGATCACCAAAACACCGACGGGCAAGGTAGCGAGGACGGATTGCAGGCGTCGTTGCTCGCTCTGCGCCTGTTCGAACAACCGCCGATTTTCTAATGCGATAGCGACCTGTACTGCCAGTGTTTCCGCCAGTTCCTCATCACGTTCGTCAAGGTCTTCCGTATCGAGGTCACGCCCCATAAGGAGCGACCCAAGAATACGATCTCCGGTGATAATCGGGATGGCGACGTGCTTACCGAAAAAGACGATAAGCATTTGTTTCTGCGGGTCGTCACTTTCTGAGAAGCGCGGATAACTGGACATATCGTTGACCAGTAACGCCCGTCCCATAAACGCGGCATCGGCGATGGGTGTATCCTGCGTGATGTCAAAGGGCAGGTTATTGTCGCCTTCATAGCCGGGTAGCATGGTGATGATCGTCTCCAAGTTCTCGCGCCGATCATCGAACAGCATGAGCATCCAACGGTTAAAACCGGCGGCTAACGCCACCCGCTCGAACACGTCGTTGAGGCTCTGCTCGAAATCGCCTTCTACCTGGCTGGCGAGTTGTGCCGCTTCCGCTAGCGCGATGGCACGTTGCGCCTCGGATTGGGCGCGTTGCGCTTCCCATTGTGCCTCCTCGAACAGTCGCTTGTTATCGACTGCGACGGCGACCTGTTCGATCAACGCACGGGCAAAACGCTGGTATTGCTCGTTGAAGCTGTCGATTCCGCTACTGTAGCACACCATCACACCGAACCACTTGAGGCGCGATTGGATCGGCACGACATACATACTGCTGATGTCGTTCTCGATTAATTTTTGCTGTAATTCCGGGTAAGAATCCAGAACTGCGTCCGCATGAGCGGTATCCGGTACATACAGTTCACCGTGATCGTTTTCGGTCAATGTGCCGTAAGGGTAATCACTCGCTTTGAGGATTTGCCCTGTCTGGAAGATTTGCGCTTGAAGCGGGTTACTCTGCCAGGTATGCACACACTCGAAGAAGGGCGCGTAAAGGGTTGCTTCCGGTGATGCCATCAACAGGGCGATAGTCAACGACTGTGGCTCACGGGCGTTGATCTGCAAGAACGGGCGGGCGAGGTGTTCTGTCGCCGTCGCATAGACCGCCTCAGAATCCACTGCGCCGACGATGGCACTGCTGGCGACGTACAGGCGGCGCGTTTCGTCGAGTGCCTGCTCGGTGCGTTCGGTCTGTCGCCGGATTTCAAGCTGGGTGCTCATCTGGCCGGTCATCGCCCGATACGCTTCGTATTCACTGGCTGTCAGTTCGTATGCCTCTTGAGAATGGATATAAAAGAGTGCGATGGGTTGGTTGGCACTGAACAATGGGAAGACCGCCGTAAAGCGATAACCCCGTTCGCGTGTCCAGCGTACCGGTACCGCAACGTTTTTATTGAGCGGGGTGTCGTCGTGGATCAGTTCAGGTTCGCGCCCGCGCATCGGTGAGTCTGGTGCAATTTCGATAGCATAGACCTCATTAGCGGGACTCACCATACCACCCTCAGATTTGGCGGTGGTTCTAGCCCGGGTGGGCCACCCTGTCTCGTCGATGTCGCCCTCCAGCATGGCGATGCTGAAGTCCAGTTCATGATTTTCTGCGGTTGCTACCGCCGCATAGACCAGATCACGATCATCAGGTGCTTGCGTGATAATCCGGCTGGCGGCGTAGAGGTTCTCCTGCAAGGTGAGCGCGTCTTCGGTTTGTCTCAGCAGGAGACGGTTATCAATTGCCACACCGGATTGGTCGATGAGGTTACTGTAAACGCGCCCTTCCTGTTCGTTGAACACACGCGGTTCCGGGAAGTCGATGGTGATGAAGCCGCGCCAGATGCCACGAATGACATACGGGATGCAGACCAACGCCTCCGCGTTGACCCGGCGGCAGACCAGCTTCAAGCCAGCGTCGAGGCGGGTGTCCTCGCGCACGTTCTGGATGAGCGTTACCGTTTCCGGGCTGAGGGTTTTCATGAAATTGTAGTCGGGCAGGTGTACGCGCAAACCGCTGATGTCTTCGTTGTTTTCCTGCCGTTCGTTCATGGCGTAATCGGCTTTGACTTCCGCCCAGCCGGGACCCTGTTGGGTGTGATAATCGTCGAACAACCACACCTGCCCGCCGATGGCGTCGGTCATCACCGAGATAATCATCGCCTCGATGATTTCCTCTAGCGTTTCCGCCTTGTTCAAGCTCCGGCTGAGGTCGTATAGCGTGGAGGTTTCCATCAAGGTGGATTGGGTACGCTGGAACAGTCGCGCATTTTCGATTGCCAACGCGACACGATCCGCCACCGCCCGGATGACCATCTCATCGCCTTCGGTGAACTCTTGCCCACCTGCGACCAACCGCCCGATGGGTTCACCTCGAATGGTAATCATAGACGACAACCCACTGGTATCGTCGTCCTCTGTGTCGTCGATTTCCTCAACGTTCATCAGGTCGTAGCGGTAACCCTGACGTTTCGCGGTGTCATCCGCCCATGCAGAGCGCGTCAACTGGCGGCTGAGATCGTCCAGCCGTTCGATGCGGCGTTGGGAGTCGATGACGATACGAGCGTGATACAACGCACTCGCCAACTGATCGGCAAGTACGAGAAACGCGGGTACATCATCGTCGTCAATGGCGTCTGGTTGTGTGCTATGCAAATCCAACGCGCCGATGACCATCTCGCCCACGCTCAACGGCAGAATCAACCGTGAGCGCGATTGCGGCGGGGAGTCGTCGTGGTCGCGCACCTCGTCCATCAGGAGCAAACGTTCTAAGTAGATCACCCGCGCAATCGGTTGGGTGTCACCTGTCGGGATTTTTTCCGGTGAGTGCGATTCCGCACCGTAGGCATACACCCGCACCGCGTTTTGCCCTAAATCGTCCATCAGGTAAATCTGCGTATGATAGAACGGCAATTCCGCGCAGATGAGTTCTGATGAGCGCAGGAGCAACGCATCGAAGTCGTGGATGCCGCCGATCTGTCGCCCAATGCGAGATAACACGTCCATGTTACGGGCATGTCGCCGATCTTTGACGGACATCTGCTGGTTGAGTGTGTTGATTTGACTAGAAAGCTGGCTAATCGAGTGTGAGATACGCCCGACCTCACTGCCATCGTCAATAGGTGGCATCGTACCGCCTTTGGCAATAGTCTGTGCAGATTGGGCGACATCTTTCAACGGGCGCATAACGGGTTGTAACAGGTTGTTGATTGCAAACATGACGCCCGCAATCAGGAAAACAACCGCCACGACCAAGCCGAGCGAGATTATGTTCGTATCACTCATCACGAGGAAGAAATCATCCTCTAGCACCAGTCGCCAGGGGGTATCCGTGCCCAGATAATCCGCGACATTTCCCGTGGTGATAAGATAACGAAAATTACTGAAGCCGTTGATGTACTCGCCGGGGTTCTCCGCGAGGAAGTCCCTTAGGGCATCGTCGTTGTGTTCGTCGCCGAAACTGATCAGCAGGCGATTATCCGCGTTGACCAGTGCCACGCGCCGCCCATCAGCGGCGATCAACGGGTCGTTAATCGCTTCCTGAAGGATCGTCAAAATCGGGGCGGCAGTCATGTTCAGTTGCAACACGCCCACTGGTTGGCTCCCTAACGGTGCTACCGGCGCATACAGCGAAATGCGTCCTTCTGGGAACGCCGTTGTCGGTGGTTCCAGCGGACCGAGATAGACGGAACTGTTACTGACCCCTGTGCTGATGGTGATGAAAAGCGGGTCGTTTATCATCGGGCTTATTTGTCGTTCGAGGTCAATCTCAGGAATCCCCGTGATCTGGTTGGTGACTAATGCCCGTTGTTCGCCGCCGAAGGTGACGAACCGTGCGCTCAAATAATCGGGATTGCTGGTGACGAGATTCTGCATCGGGACGGTGAGGTTGGTCAACGTTTCTATGTCGGTGATGTTATCTTGTGCCAACCCTGCGATGCGCCCGTCATTGGCGCGGGTGCGTAGGCTCGCCACTGGCACGACCAACGCCTCATCAAAGCGTAGCGTCAGCGAATTGATTGCCAGCTCTGCCTCTTCGTTGATGTCCTCGCGCCCGTGCAGTTGGATGGTAAATACCGCTAACCCGCCGATGATGAGTAAGGATACCACCACCACCGGGACAATCCGGCGCAGGATGCGGTTATAAAATGATTTTTCTGTGACTGTCATCAGCGTACCTCTTCTCGTTTACGCTTCATGCTGACCGTTGCCGTTGGTCTGGAGCTTGATGCTCACTTCCGGTGCGCGGAGGGCGTGACCGACCTCACGCACGGCGGTCTGTAAAATTTGGTCGATGTCCGTCTGGACGGCGAGTTCTGCGGCGATTTCGTTCACCAGACGTTCACGGTTGATCGCCCGTTGGCTTTCCTGGAACAGGCGGGCGTTATCCAGACTGACCGCGAGGCGATTGACCAACGCTTGTGCCAGTAGGATTTTGTCTTCGTTATATTCATTCGCGGGGATTTCCCATTCGACTGCGCCCAACACTTCCCCACGTAAGCTGATAGGCATGGCAATCGGCACGGTATGGTGTGGGGTTTCGTCGCCGACGGCGATTTCACCCGTCTGGATCGCTCGTTCGCGCAGGGTATCCCCGCGATAATCGGTCTTTCTTCCTGCCTCGCTTGCCAATTGTTCTTCGCGGCGGGCTTTCATGTAATCGCCCCATGCTTTGCGCGTTTGGGCACGGTTGTTTTCATCGATGAGGTTGAGACGTTCCACCGATTCCTGATACAAACGGGCGTTTTCGATGGCGATGGCGATCTGCGATGCCATAATCTGCAACACGTTAATCTGATCTTCTGTGAAGGTGTTACTCTCTTTGCTCTGCACATCCAATGCGCCGATGATCGTCTTACCAAATCTGAGCGGAATCGCCAGTTCTGCGTTGGTTTCTGGCAAGAACTCGTTGCGGCGGTGAACGTCGCTGGTGGCGATGTCACGCGCTACGACGATCTCACCCGCACCTGTCACACGCCCGATCACGCTCTGGCTCCCCACGCCCAGACGATGCCCACGCGCCAGCAATTGCTGACCAGGTGCGCCCGTACTGGCGCGGAGAATGGCGTCGGTGCGTTCGGTGTTAATCAGGAAAATCTGTGCATGATAAATGTTGGCAAACTTATCCACGATCAGACTCACAACATCATCCATCAGTTGTTGTGGGTCACGCTGAACGGCGGCGAAGCGGCTCACGTCCTGGGTTGCTTCAAGGTCGCGGGTGCGTTCGGTGATGCGCTGGTTCAGGTCATAGAACGTCAGCCGGACTTCCTCACGCATCTCTACAAATGCCTGTATCATCTCGCCGATCTCGTCCTGTCGTTCCGTGTAGCCGATTTCGGTATCAAAGCTCCCGGCGCGGACGGCTTGCATCCCGTCTTTAAGTGCCTTTATGGGCAATATTAGGGATCGACTCCCCACAAATATGGCAATTGTCCCGATCACGAACATGAGAACGAACACGGGGGTCAGGCGGCTGTTGGTGATACGCCCCGCAAATAACGCGCCCACCGGTGCCTCGGTGACGATGGCGAAAGGCGTGTTTTCAATTGGGGCATAATGCCCGATGTACGGATCACTGTTCAGTGTGTAGGAGCGCACACCACTCTGCCCACCAATGGCAAGCTGAATCGGGCTGTTACGCACCGACAGTGCCGCGTTGTCGTGCCGTGCTTCTGGCGCGAGTAAATCCCCGTTCAGGGTCGCTAGGTAGCTATATGCGCCGAGATGTGGCGGATCGTCGATGAGTTGGTCGAGGATAGCACTCTCGTTGTCGATCACGCCGACCACATACCCGGCAACTGTGCCATCGGTGTTATAGACGATGTCCGACACATACGACGCGACCACACCACTCACTGTACCGATAGACACACTCTGAGACTCACCACGCTCAACAGCGTTCACTGCGGCGATGTAACCACCCGTCTCGGATAAATCTGTGCCGCGAGGGAACACCGGGTCGCCTTCTGAGCCGACGATATTGGTGCTAATCACCACCAGCCCATCGTTATCCAGCGCGACCACGTATTCGTATAAGCCACTGCCCACCATTTGATCGTTCATGAAGGCGAACAGGGCGGGCGGCGGAAAGCGTAATTCTTGACCAAGTGCCAATGACCCGCGCAACTGCCCGTTGAAGGTCTGGTTTTCCAGGAATGTACTCATATCGGCGAGTGCCTGCTCGAAGCGTTGTGTGATCGTCCGTTGGCGTTGTTGCCCCTCTGTGGTGAGGTAACTTTCCAAGTTGGCGCGGGCGATGCGATCTGCCTGTACATCTGCGATTGCCAAGCCGAATATTGCCGGAAGCACGATGATAAAGAGCAGACCGACGATCAGTTTGAACCAGATCGCCCATGAGCTGAAGCCTAACCACTGCCATAGCTTTTGCATGGTTTACCGTTCCTCCTCATTAGCGCGGTGTTGCGCCATGACTTCCGGTGCGAGGTGAATCCGCGTCTTGACCGCACCCATCGCCTCGTTAAAGGTGGTCGCGGCGAGGTTCAACACGGCATCGACCTCCGTTGCGCTGATGAGCAATTCGGCGGCTTCACCGGCGCGACGTTCACGGTTTGCCTGTGCCTGCGATTGTTCGAAAAGGCGTTTGTTTTCCAGTGCCAATGCCAGACGGTTGGCGACCTGTTGCGCCATATCCCGTTGACTGTCGGTGATGCGCGGTGCGTCGAAGGTCATCGCGCCTAATACCTCATCACGGAGCAAGATGGGGATGAGCATGGTCTGACCATCGGCGTGTTGCTCGATGTGTACCTGCCCGTCCTTAAGTGCGTCGCGAAGTTGTGACGGCAAGTTTTCCGCTGGTTGTACCTGTCTGGTCTTCGCGTTGAAGTCGTAGCCGAGTGTTTGCGTACCGCGTTGTTGCATGTAGTTGACCCACACGTTCTCGCCACTGGTTATACCGGATTGTTGCATCTGTTGGAGTTGTTCGCGCAGGTGCTCGTTAAGGACTTCCTGTTCGCGCACTGTGCGCCGTAGGGCATTAACGACCCGCGCCTCATGGATAACGCCACCCAGTTGGTTGGCGAAGGCGTCTACAACCTGAGTCGCTTGTGTGCTGAAATTAGCGTCGTTTGTCTGCAAATCCAGCACCCCCGCGACCTTATCCCCTACAAAAAACGGCACCGCCACTCCGATATTGACCGATGGCAACAGGTGCCGCCGGCGCAGTTCATTGTCATAAGGGGTTACGGTCAGCGTTTCGCCACGGCGTCCCGCCTCCGCCAGCACACTGGATTCCGGCACAGTGACCGCCGTCACCGCCTGTTCGCCCTCGACCATGCTTCCGGTACGCACTCGCCGGGTGAGTTTACCCGTATCATCCACTAGATAGACCTGTACGAACACGAAACCGAACTCCTGGCGGAGCAATGTAATGGCTTGCTGGTAAATAGTCGCCTCGTCCTTGCCGGTGTTCTCTTGTGCGAAGCGGTTAATAATGTTGTACTGGCGCATGAAGGTTGACCATTGCCGGACGATAACTTGTGCGTTACCACTGAAGGCATATAATGTTGCCGTGATGAACATCAACGCTGACCCGACAACGGCGAGATTGACAGGGACATTTGCGGCACGATCCCGGATTTGTAATTCGTCAATATCGGCGACCATTGTCGCGCTCAGTGCCAAATAGCCGATGAATAAGAGGGCGACAATCAACGCGCCCCGGCGTCCTAATAGCAATCCTGCCAATACCAGCGGCAGGAACATGAAGGTTGTCACCAGCGAGTCGAATCCGCTCGCATTCAAAAATCCAACGGAGAAGAACAGATATAACACAATCAACCACGAGGCGACTCGCAATCGTCCGGTCTGTACAAAGAAATATACAGAGATCAGCAATGGGATGATGAGTGTTGTTGGTAAGTACGCATTGATATCAGTCAGGGGCGAACCGGCGGCATTCTGCACGATGAAGACAAGCGTCCAGAACAGCCACAAGACAAACAGTGCCTCTGTGACGACCAGTAATCCGCGGGCGCGTTGCATATCCAGCGGGTTTTCATAAGCGTAGCGCACCGTATAGGCGCGACGTAGCAAGTTAAACATTATGACGGAGTCCCTCCGTTCTGACCGTTTTGATGGTACCCGTTGCGATGCCCATTCTGGTGTCCGTTCTGCCCATTGCGCGATGCCTGGGGCGTTTCCGGTTTGCTCAGGCGGATCGTGCCACGCTCTGCATCTAACGAGGTGCTGAGTTCTTCCAGCGTAATCCGCAGTAGGTCATCGACGGTGTTAGCTTGCTGGTATTTGCTGACGATCTCGTTAATGCGTTGTTCTTGTACCGTCGCGTTCTGCGATTCTTCGAACAGGCGGGCGTTATCCAACGTTACGGCGAGTCGCTCGGCGATGGTCTGTACCATGTCGGCGATATCGTCGTCGCTGATGTCCTGGTCGCCCGGTTCGATCTCAATCGCCCCAAGGACTTGATCGCGCAACATGATCGGCACGGCGATAACCTTACGTCCGTTGATGTTGCGTTCGCTGATCGCCCGATGACGTTCGACAGCACGCATCATCTCCGCTGACCATGCGGGAACGTCTTCGGTTTCATCCGCACCGGAGTAGGTGACGCCCTCAACATCGGGTTGTTCATCTAGGAAGGATGTCCATGCCTCGCGGCGTAATTGGCGGTTAAGACGTTGGTTCTCGCGCAGTGCCGCCTCCGCCTCGATGAACAGGCGTTTGTTCTCCTTCAAACTACGGTCTTTCTCCTCGAACAGCCGCGCATTACGGATGGCGACGGTGATCTGATTCGCCATCACGCGCAAAGACTGGACTTCAATGGGTTTGAAGGCATTTGCATGAGTGCTTTGTAGGTCAAGTGCGCCGATAATCTCGTCGCCGTCAATGAGCGGCAGGGCGAGTTCGGCGCGGGTGTTGGGCAGGAGTTCGTTGCGGGCGTGGACAGTGTTGTGATCCACTTCATCGGAGCGGGCAATCACGACATCACCAAGTTGAGTCACGCGCCCGATCACGCTTCTTGACCCCACCGGGAGGTGATGCTTACGTAGCAGAAGTTCGCGCCCGATACTGCCTGTACTGGCGACCAGATTCGCGTTTTCGCGGCGGTCATCCACCAAGAAAATCTGCACATGATAATAACCGAGTCGGTCTCGAATCAGGTTGACAGTACGCGGGAACAGGTCGCTGAGGTCGAGCAATTTGGACGAAATCTGACCAATCTCCGCCGTCGCTTGCAACAACTCGCGGATGCGATCCGAATTGGTGAGGGTACGGCGGTAGGAGATGTTGACATAGCGCAGGAACATACTCGTACCGATGGCGATGAGCGTCATAATCATCACCAGGTTATCCCCGCCAATAAATTCAAGGTCGGGGAATGCGCCTCGCAACCCAAGCAATTTCACTGCCATGACGACCAGTGCGCCATAATACACCACTGGTGCGGCGAACAGCGCAATTGCCGGACCGAACAACATCACCCAGATGATCGTAATCAGGTTGGATGGACTGGCGGCAATGTAGACAATCATGAAAGTGAACAGGATGTTGAGCACAAATGACAGCCGGCGAGGAACATAAATGACCCAACCAAGCACGATCAGCGTAAATGCCAGTACACCAAGACCGATTCCCGGCGAACCGCGTATCACACCCGCGTTCAGATAGGTGATGAACTGACCGGCAAGACCGAATACGACAGCGACGATAATAAAGCCAAGTAGCCCGAAGGTGAAACGGCGGCGCAGAACCTCGTAATTACTCTCGTTACCTGACATCAAACACCGTCCTTTTCCGGTTCATCGGATGGGATGCCCAGCCGGATCGAAACGCGCTCCGCTTTGAACGCCTCGTGCAAGCCACGCGCCGTCTCCTTAAGGGTGTTTTCTACCGTGTTGGAGAGTTGCATCCGGCTACTCAACTGGTTCACCAGTGCCTCGCGCTGGGCGACACGCTGGCTCTCATCCACCAGCCGGGCGTTTTCCGCCGCCAAGCCGAAGCGATCACTGACCTCCTGAAGCAAGTCGAGGTCTTCCGGCGAAAATTCCTGATCGGAGTCGAGTTCAAATTCCAGCGCACCGACCACCTGACCGCGTAAGCGTAACGGCACGGCGATAGTCTGCTTGTCGCCGCTGTGAGACTGCACAAGCTGGTTGATCTGCACTGCTTCGGAGAGCGAACGAGTCCAACTGTTGCCGTTATGCGTACTTACTGCGCCCTCGTGGAAATCTGCGTCTAATCCACCCATTTCCTTGCGGCTACTGAGGTAATCTGACCATGCCAGCCCGGTAAGCCGTTGGTTGAGTTTTTCCACCTCACGGGCGGTCTGGCGTTCCTGTTCGGCGAGTTTTTCGTTGCGCCTAATCTGTGTTTGGGCGCGTTCGAACTGGCTCACATTGTCGATTGCCAGCGACGTGCTATCCGCGAGTGCCTGGAACGTTGCGATCACATCCGCGCTGTCGAAGGCGTTGGCGTTGCGGCTTTGTAGATCAAGTGCGCCGATGATTCGATCCCCGACGCGCAGGGCGAACGCCGCTTCAACGGCGGTATCCGGTAACAGTTCGTTACGGCGGTGAATGCTATCTCGCGCTCCGGCATGGGCGATGATCGGGTCACCGTGTTGCGTCACCTGTCCGATCACGCTTTGACTACCGACATCCAGCGCGTGGGCGTTCTCGATGAGTTGTTGCCCGACCTCACCTGTACTGGCGGCGAGTTTGGCGGTCTCGCCATCGTCGGCAACGAGGAACACCTGCGCGTGATAGACAAAATCGAAGTTATCCACCACACGGGTTACGATGTCTTCCAGCAGTTCATCCAGCGTGGTACGTTTGGAGACGGTACGGGCGATTTGTGCCACGAAATCAGCGGTGATGTTACGGTTGCTGATCGCTTCCGCCACACTTTCGCTACGGAACAGCCGCGCATAACGCAGGAACAGGTAAACGACGATACTCCCACTGAGGTATTGCGGGACGATATTGCCGAGAGAAATATTGGCTTCGTCGTAATGCCCATTGGCGGCGAGTAGGAAGATCACCGGCAACGACAGCCCCAAGCCAGCGATGATACCCTGTGTGCCGTTGAGCAATGCGCCGAGAACCATCAGCAAAATAATGGGACTGCCCGGTTCTGCGGGGGAGTTCGTCGCGGCGGCGATCAGCACGACACCCGTCGCGTACCACAGCGCGAATGGTGCCCAACGTGCAAATAATTTCAGCCCAAGCCGATTGGTGATGAAAATAGCTATCGTAAGGAAGATCACGCTGTAAAAGCCGACAGCCGCTTGTAGGTTTTCTTCTCTACCGGAGGTCGCGGCCTCGAACATAGTGAATTGCCCGTCCCACTCCGGCACGGTGAAGGCGTAGAGCATCCACGAGACGAACATCACACTGGAGATGCCATAAATCACCCGCGCCCGGAAGCGATCTAGACGATCCTCGTAGACATCGACACTAAATAGAAAATTCAGAAATTGCGTCATGACTTGTTCTCCGGTTTACCCAGACGGATTCGCGCCCGCTTCGCCCCGAATACTTTGCCCAGTTCGGTGACGGTGACTTCCATCAGGCGGTCTATTTCGGTCTGGCGTTGGAGTTGGTTGGTAATCTCGTTCACCTGTGCCTTGCTGGTGGCGATGCGCTTGTTCTGCGTGTACGCCTCCGCGTTTTCCAGCGCGACGGCAAGCTGATTCACCAACTGCTGTAAAATCGCACCGTCGGCGAGGGTATAGGCGTTCTGGCGGTCACTGGCGATTTCTACCATGCCCTGTACCGCCCCGCGTATAAAGATCGGAATGCTGATGGCAGACCGCGCTGTATGAGACGTAGTGAAGCGCATATCGTCCTCGCGCAGTTGGAAGTCCTCAATATAGAGGGGTTGCTGGGTGTGCCACACATACCCGGCAGTTGTTTTCTTGCGTGTGGCGACCTCGCCGGAGAAGAGATCCACCACCGGTATTTTGTCTTCGGCGGTATATGCCACTTCGCGCAGATCGTCAATGACTTTATCGTGAAGCAACACACTGTAACGATCTCCGGTCAACACACCGTTGGCGTAGGTCAGCATCATGCTAATCAGTTCGCCCGTGTCGAAGGTCGATTGCGCGGATTGCCCGAAGTTGGCAACCTGTTGGAGTTGTTGCGCTTGGCGTTGTGTGTTTCTAAGGAGTAAGATATTCTGCAAGGCAACCGCCGTCTGGCTGGCAATCGATTCTGCGATGTCCAGCATTTCGGTGGTGTTGGTGAAGGTCAGTTCCTCATCGAAAATATCCAGCCCAATCGAGCCGAGATAGGTTCCCCGCGAGTCCACCAGGGGCAGGAGGACTAACTCCCGCAGACCGATACGCTGAAAATAGTCGTGCATCTCGTCGTTAATACGCGGGTCATTGCTGGTGTCGGAGACGATCACCGGGTGCTTTTCCTGCCGTAGTTCTTCTTGTAGCGGGTTATCCTGCGTGATTTCCGCACCAATGCCCACAATATCAGGATACTCGCCGATGAGTCGTGCCAATGTGCCCTTATCATCCAACAACGCGACTCCAGCATGATCCACCTGCAAGGCGGAGACGATAGCGCGGCAGACCGTGACAGCGAGTTCGTGTTCGTTTTCCATGCTAGGGATACTGATGGCGAGTTCGTTGAGAGTCCGCATCACACCGATTTGATTGCCCAAACGGGCGGCAGTGATCTGTGTATCGCGTACCAAACGCTGGTTCTCCGCGACAACTTCCAATTGTTGCAAAATCGCGTTATACAGGCGGCGGATGCGCGGGGCAAAAGTGCGTTTTTCACCGTAAGCGACAGTGATTTGCTGGGTGACGCGGTTGCCGTCGCTGATGTAAATGATCGCACTGCTCCGCACCCCGCGTTCATAGGCGTCGCTCAGGTCGGCGCGGTCTGCGATGACCGTATCGTAGTCTTCGATAAAAGCGACTTGCCCGGCGTGAGCCTCCCACTGGGTTTGCAACTGTGCCAGCGTATCGGGGGCAATCTTATCGAACATATCGCGCTCCAGCCACACCTCCCCGCTTTCGTCGATCATCGCTTCCATCTCGATGCGATTGGGAGTGCGCGTCGCCGTATGCCAGCCGATGTTGGTCATTACCAGAGATTGTGCTTCCGGCGCGACATATTCGCGCAAGGTGCGGAGGATATCCATGCTATCCTGCGCGGCAGTCAACTCTTGGCTGAGTCGATACAGGGCGTTGGTCTCTTGGTGGATTTCCAGCAATTGATTGGCGCGAAGCAACGCGCTAACCTGATTCACCAGGGTACGAAAGACGGCGAGTTGCGTCTCGTCCGGCTTAATCAGTTCGCGGACGCTGTTTAACGAAATGTAGCCGTAGACGCGCTCATCCACCAACGGGATCAATAACGTGGAGCGGATGCCGTGTTCCTCGTACCATGATTCCAGCGCGGGATAATCGCTGACATACGTGGCGACATCCTCGAACAGCACCGGACGGTTCTCCGTAATCATGCTTTGTAGTAAGGGTCCGCCCGTTTCCATTGTCACCGTTACGTAGAGGTCGCTCTCGAAGGCGTGTTTGCGGTTGGCACTGGTGGTTGTGTGGATGCCGCTGATGTCGCCATTGTTGTCAAATTCAAGCACGGAAACAGCGATAAACTGCCCATCGTCTAGCAGGTGACGTGCTAAAATAGCGGCGATCTCTTTAAAGGTCGTCGCGCTGTTCAATTCGGCAGATGCGGCGGCTTGCCTGCGAATAAACTTACCAGCCGAACTGGTGGTATTCCTTGCGTCGGATGCTGGATTGCTCACACAAGCCTCCTAAATCCGCATGTTTGGTCGATAGGATTTTATTTCCACTCCCAGACTTCTTCGCCGGAAAGCAGACGGGTGATCTGCGCCGGGAAGCGATCCGGGTCTAAGGGTTTACCGAGAAAGCCATCAAAACCAGCTTTTTGCGCCCGGCGCATCTGGTCTTCGCTTGCCTCAGCAGTCACCGCGCACACAATGGTTTCCTTGAGGCGCGGGTTACTCCGTACTTTTTGTAATGCCTGGTAGCCGTCCTCATAAGGAAGGCGAATGTCCATCAGGATCAGGTCGATGCGGGGCAGGGTCTCCGCGAATTGGACGACCTGCCAGCCGCTCGTCTTCCATTCGCACCGTTGGACGCCCATAAACGCCAGCATCCGTGCAATGAGGACGAAGTTCGGCACATTGTCCTCTACAACCAGGACGTGTGCCTCACTAGGTTCAATCGGATTACGCTCAGTCATCTGCATGTTCTTACCTTATATACTGGATGATTTGATCGGCAAAAGTATCTACGTCGATTGGCTTGCCGATGTAGCCATCACAACCGGCATCAAGAGTCTTTTCTTTGTCACCTCGCATGACATTCGCGGTGAGTGCGATGATGGGAATGGTATTGATATCTGGCATGGAACGGATTTTCTTGGTGGCGGTGATGCCGTCCATCCCTGGCATACTCATGTCCATCAGGATCAAATCCGGCGGATCATCGACAGCCATTTGGATACCACTGGGGGCGTCTGCCGCTTCGGTCACGTCGATATCCGAAGCCATGAGAATACGCCGTACCAACATGCGATTATTAGGATCGTCTTCAATATAGAGTACGCGCATTACGTCCTTCTCCTACACGTTCGTTGACGTATAATAAACGATCAACTTAAACGTTGATTCTAGCCTGACTCTTATTCTCATTATTAATCAGTATTGTCGTAAAATCTACAAAGAAATAAAAATTCTAACCAGAATCACCCAAAATCTTACACTATTGTATCGGTCTG
>Ga0006883J46559_1017922_pt1 | contig 16746 bp, 2 predicted proteins | sample ElkSlonscriptome_7_FD_46559 | JGI IMG/M metagenome (IMG submission 46559) | reverse complement strand
GTTTTTTTATTTAGATGTGCTTTGGATTTTTTGGTTTTTTATCTGAGCCAATAATACACAAACTTTTCAGATGTAGAAGGTACCAACTTCACACCTTTCCGAAACTTCGATCCCATAATTGTGGCTGTTTTTACTTTCTCTCCTGTTTTTTCGCATCTTGACACCTTTACCTTATCGTTTCCAACTAAACGAGTAAGGAAATCTTTTTTTAGGAGACCAGAAACAAGCACGAAATATTTTTCTCCCTCCTTTGCAAAAGAATAGATCATTTCTTCATATTTTTTCTTATCATCATATTCAAACGGCACTTTTGGATTTTCTTTCTCTTTACCGTTCTGCACCCATATCATAGCGTCTCCAAATACGACTTGATAAGGGAACTTATCCAACATCCTTGAGAGCAATATCTTTCCTTCCTTTCCCTTTTCCATAGCGACATCAATACAACCAACTTTTGTTTTCAACTCAGCAGCGACTGCTTCTCTCACTTGTGATATTGTGACATTACCGCTCAATGGTAAAGAAATTCCCTTCTCAGGTTCATCAATGACAATGACTTTAATTCCTGGAGGAGGCAAAAAATAGATTTGTTTGTTCTTCAAATCAGAAAGAGGCGTTTTAGGATCAAGTGGTTCTCCTTTCCCTTCAGGATCTAAATATGCGATCATGTTACCGTCAGGATTATACTCTTCCTCATCAAGCAGCGTTTGAATCGTATCATCATCTCCAAATTCGATTGTTTCGGATTCACCTGGATCCATAATGGAGGAGGTGAGCAATACAGACGGTTCTTCTTCTTCGGGAGGGACGAGGAAATACAATTGTTTGTCTTGAAGTTGAGAAAGGGGTGTCTCGGGATCGAGTGGACCACTTGAGCCTTCTGGATCTAAAAAGGCAGAAAAAATGCCGTCAGGATTGAATTCCTCTTCATCTAGGAGCGTTTGAACAGTATCTTGTTCTCCAAATTCGATATTTTCGGTGGAACCAGGGTTTGAGGAAGTAGAGAGGTAGAGAGTAGGTTCGACTCCGGAGCTTTCTGACGTTCCTTGGCTTTCTGGATCTTTTTTTGATTCAGGAGGTGTTGTAGTTGGAGTTATTATTTTTGGCGTTTCTTCTCCTTCTTTTTGATCCGTAGATGGTCTTGGGATTATCAGTTTTGGAGGTGTTTCGTCTTTCTCAGGTTCAGGTTGTGGGACTTCTGGTGCATCTTTTGCCTCTGGTTTTGGCGTTGGTGCAGATTGTTTTTGTTCTTCTGGAGTTTTGTTAGCATTATCGGAATCCACTACAGTTGCATCTCCCATAATGGCTAATTTCATTCCATCTTTCAAACCTAGATCCCAAACCAAGATATTATTATCTTTTATTCGGGTTGCGGTTGCTGAACCTCCTTCTGGTACGATGAACGCTGTTGTTTTACGATAATGTGCTAGTAACTCTCGCAAAACTAAATTTCTCTCATAATGTACAGGTTGTTCAAGTTTCCCTTCTTGGTTGATGATAAGGAGTGTTGTTTCCATCAATATAAAGATAATATCATCTTGCACTTTTTTCAACGGACATCGACCACTAAGAGGCATGTGATTGCTCGTAGCATCCAAGAAGGCGAGTAAGTGAAGCGAGTTAGGATTTATGGAAGGTGCTGAGAGGAGATCCTGGATGGTTTCGTTGGGTTCAAAGGTATACTCTATTGGTGGGATATTTTCTCCAACAAATTGAACAGTAATTTTGCCTTTTTCTTCAACTATCTCTGGTATTTCTTTTTTCTCATCGGCAGCTGGAATCAGAGAACTGTAATGATATTCATGCCAATGACATAATCGAAGTATGCATTGACTTTCGTATTTTGAATTGATTTTGACAAGGTATTCAGGTCCATCGATTGAAGATATGATCCAAATGCATGTTTGATATATCTCCGAGATAGCGAGAAGAGAAATGTGTCCTCCCCATACGGCCATTTGCATTGATTCTATTTTTCTACAATACTCGTCCACACCTTCATCAAAGAAATCGTATAATCTCGCTCCATTTTCGATGATATAACTTCTTCCATTCTGTAATATCCACTTTGCAACTTCCTTTCTCAATAGTTCAACCTGCTCATTTTGGATTTTTCCAAAGAGTTGATGGGCAAGAGATCTAAATTGACAATGGCCATCTCCGAGGATTCTTTGATCGTATTGGAATCCATGATGAATTAATCGATCTTTCAGCATGTCTACGCCACTCAGTCTTCTGTTTTTAAGGTAGCCTTCCATTGTTAGATGAGCACCTTGAGTTGGATCGTGGAGGGTTATTGTAACAAGGTCTCCTGTTTGTAGTATTTTTCCTACTTTTTGTTTTGGAGCGATAAGACTCTCTCCATTCATCAGAATAATATGACCTTTTTGAATAGAAGTAGGCAGTTCCATCTCTTTTATAATAATATCTTTCATTGCTTCTACGGATTTTCTTGAGTCAATGTTGATATTCATTTCTTTTTCGTTCCAAATGAAGGTAATATCGACTTCTTCTTCTTTCGTATTTTCCTCAAAATTGATCACTTCGGGATCTTGATCCATTCCTTCATTCTGTTCTCCCTCAAATGCCTCAAGAACCTTCTCTACATATACTTCCTCGTCTTCCGCTTGTTGATGAATTTTGAGCATAATCTGTCCACAGGCCTTGTGTAATAATCTCATATAATAGGCATAATTCTCACATTTGCACTGTTCAGGAAGGAAATCTCGGATATCACCATCATCCACTCCTTTCTCCAACAGTGTTTTTCTGAATAGGAGTTGCATCGATTTGTCAGTTGAGTTTCTCACCAGCCTTTGCCTTTCTTTTTCAATCAATACGCTTGCGATGGTTTGTAGGGTAATCAAATGTTTCTTCATTTCTTCTTCGTGGTTCATAATCTCAATAAACGTGTCTTCTAGCTGGGTACGGAGTGTAGGAGGAAGGGCTATACCAACACCGTCGCCAAGACCACAAAATAGATTCTCTCGTTCGAGGTATTTCTCAATAACAAGATTGCAAAACCACTTCATTTCTTGCACTTTGGTCTTTTTCAAAATATTGCGGTGAAGTCTGGGAATGTAGGAGTCAGGTTTGAATTGAAGTCTTAAATCGCGAAGTATTGTATCCGTTTTTGAAAATAGATCAGATTCATGGAGAAGATCAATGACCGTCGAGAGGAAAGTAATGAGTTCGATGATATCTTTTTCTTGACGACCTTGGATCATAGGGCGAATATCGTTGTTAGGTACATTGCAATGATCAGGTATGAGTTCAATTTTGTTTAAGAACATTTTAATAGGCGCCAATCGCATTTCTCCAAGCCTATTCTCTCCTGTTTGAGCATCCATATCTTGGGCATTTTCTTCCTTAAAGATAAATTGCTCCCTCAAAGATCCTCTCTCAAGTTCTACTCTTCCGGTGATATATCGTTCCAAAATCTCTCTTTCAATAAGCTTTGGACTTATTTGAATCTGTGTCTCGTTTCCCTTTATCGTGATATCAATGTGAGAGGTGACATACTCTTCAAAATCGCCTTCAATATCTCCCATCGCCAAGAGATGATGAGCATGCATATCGTGTGGTAAAAATTGTAGTTGAATCTGTGCGATCTCAAATGTAACCCAGAAGGGATTTTTTGTGGAAATTCCTTTCTGAACCACCTCTTGATGCAAATTCGTAAGTTCATTCAAAGTAAACCAGAGCTTGTCATGTTCGCGTGTATCTTGCAAATCATGCGTAACTAATTCACCAAATAGAAAATCATTTCCAAGATCAGGAATCTCTGGTCCAACCGCATCACCTCCTTGATTTGCACATCCAACAATAAGAAGGGTATCTTGCAATTCCTTCCAAATCGTTTTAAGCTTCTCGAATTCAACACGATGTTTGTGAGCATTTGGAAGAACATCCAATGCTTGTGTTATTGTCATATTCATAGCTTGTTCCCTCGTAAACATGTGATTGAATGTGTGATGAATCCAGCGATAATAGGAAACAAGGAACGGCAGATGTTTCACAACCTTCATTCTTCGTCTGTGTTCGGTAAAGAATTTGAGAACAGGATGCGTATCAAAATTGCCAATTTCTTTCAAGAAGAAATCGTAGGGAGGGAAGATTGCATTGAATTGCAGACGAGGATCTCTTCGCATCGTAGAAATCTTTTGCAAATTCTCTCCCATTTTGAGCATTTTATCATACATTTCCTTGATTTCGGCTTTTTTATTCATAATAGGATCAAAAACTTTCTCTTTTAGCATTAGCTCGTAATTGTCAGTGTCAGCCAGAGTAGGATATTCTCCTTTTGCTCTCGGGTCTCCTTCGATCACTGTTTGCCACAATCGATAAAGAGCCTGGTTCATAAAAAGAATAGGATTAAGATTTGACGTTTGAAGATTAGCATCGCATGTCATTGCAAGAAAGAACTGAGCAGGTCTACGGAGGACGTATTTTTGGAGTTTTTGATTCCTATTCAATCCGGCAATAGGGACAAAACGTTCAAAGTTTCCGTGATAGCAGATTTTTTCAATATGTTTGATATTTTTGGGATTGAATAGAGAAATGGCATGCGCGGCCCAAGTGAAGTAGTTATTAGCGTAAGTAAACAGTTGTCCCAGTTTCACAGCTCCACCGGGAAGTTGAAAGTTATCGTACATTTGATATCCACAATCTTGTTGGGTTCTTCCGGATGATCCTGGGCCACGCACTCCTTTGAGCAAATAAGGGGTATTAAAGATGCGTGTGTGAAGGTGATTAGAATTCGGAGGAAGTCCAAGAGTCACGGCCAAGATATTAACGAATAAATGTCTACGATCATCATACAATCCATTTTCAACGACTTGGTAAGAGAATGTCCAAAAGAGTTCCTCTTTCTCGTTTCCTTTGGGAGGTTCGTTCGCAAATCTCTTGTAAAAGAGCATTTCATCAGGAGTAATTTTGAGCTTCTGCACAAAAGTATCATCATCCAACATTTCTATCATAATAGGGCATGCTTTCAATTCATTGTAGTAGTGGAAATAACATATAAGAAGGATGTACATACGAAGGCGGTAGCGAGATTTTTCTGGGTCATTGGCAAGAATTTCGTCTACTTTTTGTGTCAAAGTAGCAGCATTTCCTTCAGAAATAAGTTTTTCAATGGCAACATATTCTTTTCCTTCATTTGAATCATTGAAGATAAATGGGAGTAAATGATATGGCGCTTCTTTAATCTCTCCCTCAACAAGCCACTCTTCCAATCCGATAGACTTCAACACTTCTCCATCTTGAAGAATCTTGTTGAGTTTGTTTTCTGGAATCAACTTCAAGAAAAAACATTGTCTCTCCTCCTTCGTTCCCGTGGTAAGCACTTTTTTGAGCTGGTTTTTAGTTTCGGCTTCCCAACCTTTGATTTCGTCAACAGGATTCGCTGCTTCTCCGATTAATTTAGCGGCTTTGTGGAAACATTGCAAAAGCAGACAAACACGTTGGATGGTAATTAACACTCGACTCACCATTTCTCCTTCCACTCTAAGTTCCCCCATTTCACCAATTATCTGACCAAGCGTTGGAGGATCTGGAGAGTTGAGCTTGGATAAAAGATTTCTCATTTGAATTTGATAATATATATCCTCGAAGAAATGGTATACACGTCCATCTTGTGCTCTTTTTGCAGACCAAGGAGGATGATACTGATATTCCTCTCCCTCCTTTAATTTTGAAACAATCTCTTTTCCAACTAAATTCATGATATATCGTTCCCACTTGGTAACCGAGAATAGGGAAAACAGTAATCGTGCTTTTACTTTCTCATCTAGCATTGTTGCTAACCCTTCCGTTTTTCCGAGGAAAGAGATCAAGACAGATAGTTCATTTTTAAGGCGATCTGCGGGAAGTTGATCATAGGTCTCTTTTTCAAGTGGAGTAAGAAGCTCTCTACGCTCTTTTCCAGAAATCTTGTTTTTGTAGGGATAATAGAGGAAGAAAAGGAGATCTTCGAGCCAAATCTGAAGAGAGAGTGCGTCTTTAAGTTGGCTTCCTTCTATTTTTATCCAAAGTTCATCCATGAATTGTAGAATGTCCTCTAGACCTTTGTACTCTTCAATAAGCGTTGGGTGAACTTTTTGGAAGCGAGAGAAGTCGCGCATTGATGGGATAGGATTCTTCTCGATCGATAAATGATATTTTTCGTAGAACGCCAGGATATCTAATTTCGTTTGCAGGGTTCGATCCAATTGGTTCATTGTAACCACTCTCACAATGTTTGAAGTAAATTGACGTAAATGAGAGAGGAAGTTTTCTAATCTCTCATCATATTCCTCTTCTTCTTCATCACTTTCAGAATCACTATTATCATCAGAATCATCATCTTCTTCTGGGACATTCGTGAAGAGAAATTCAAACTCTTTCCACAGAGCTTCAATAGTCGTTGATGAAACAAGCTGAATAAATGCGGTATCACTACGACATTCCTCTAACTTCCTCATGAAATCTTGTGTTGGTTCACTGGAGTATTCGCTTAGTGGAGGAAGTAGGGAGCTGAGATAACCAAGAGCCGCTCCTTTTTCTCCTACGGTCAAGAAAACTCCTACGATGTTATCTTCTTTTGCGTGAAGACCAATCCATGCCAAGTAGACCTTTTTTTCAATAGGAGTCAGTGAGGAAACACCGAGAGTATTGCGCAGAAAATCCTCTTTGAAAGGATGGAAAAGTAGGTCTCGATTTTCCTCAATGAGTTTGATCATTTTAGAGATAGAGTCTTTGTCAGCTCGCCTTTTAAGTTCTTTCAAAATGTTATCAATTTGCTTTTCTTCTGGCTTCATATTGAGAAGAGCCTTTTGCTTGAGAGTGTTTATGCGTGAATTTAGTAATCCATAGAGCGGAATATTGAAGCATTTGTAATGCGAATGAGACACGTTGGGGTATTTGACATTCAATACGTTTCCTAAGTTGACATCATCCTCAGGTATATGAAAGTTGATGGCTTGAACGGCAAAAATTAATAGTTTCGTGTATAGTTGTCTTTTGTGTTGCTCCATCTTTTCGATTCTCATAATCGTTTCCATTCCAAGATCCCTCGATAAATATCCTACGATTTGAGCACAAATGTAATTGAGGAGAAATTCAAAGTATGAAGGAATAATCTCAAGGAGCGACATGACAGATTGTCCGAGTTGGATTGCTTCGCACGCCTCTTGGATCACCTTATCAAGATATTTAGAATCCCACATCGCTCCAAAGATATCAAGGATACATTTATGAAGAACGCCATTCTCTCCCATAAGTTCATTCAATTTTTCTCTCTTTCCTCTTTTTCCACCTCTATAAAAGGCAGGACCAGAGAGCTTTACACTCTCAGCAGAAGGCGTTTCAATGATCATTTTTTGGAGACATCCTTCAATAGCTCTCTTCATTTGATCGGCAAACTCGTTGCCTAACTCCTCCGATGTTATTCTCCTTTCTAAACCAAAAGCTACACTTATCCATTTTCTCACATCCGCAGCTTCTACAACTTCTTCGTTTTGAATAGTTTCTGAGGTTTTGGTGGTTTGAATTACACCTAAGGAATCAATATAGATAGCATCCCACGAGTCTAAAAAGACAGAATCGTATTGGTGATTGAGGACCAACCACTCTGGTGGAAAATGCAGTAAGAATACAACACATTTTGGGAACATCTCTTTCTCTTTTCTGGAATCATATTTGTTCACTTGATCTCTCGCAAAATTAATTTGATTGGTAGTTACGATTCTAAGGTCAGCCAGGCATATAAGAATTCTTTGGTCTTCGGAAGAATAGAAATCATCTATCTCTTCTTCACATTCTTTACTCGTTTTGATAGATCCCAAAGATACAAGTTTAAGCACCTTCTTTGCATCTAAACCTTTTTTGTCTTGAACAATTTTCGCTACCAAGTTTTGGATGATATTAGAAGTATGCAAACGGAACATTTCACGAGATGAACGGGTGAAAATAAACCATTTGTCACTGTATTTCCTCTCCTCAGCAGGATAAAAATAAGGATTGAATAGACGAGAGAAGAATCGAATAATAGAGAAATGCTCTTGCCTGAGCAAATACTCGACCAGATACTCTTTGGGAAGTTTGTGACGCTGAAGATATACACTCTCTGGGCGGCACAAATGTAATAATCGAAAAGATGCCCGTCTAATGAATTTTCGTTGTTGTTTCAATGGATCTTCATCCTCAAATCCCCCTTCTCCCTCAGTAGTCGAAGATGTTACTCCTCCAATTGTAAATGAAGGTGGAATAAGAGGAATATTATGATTTGTTTTTTTCGTGGCTTTGATAATAGAAAGGAGCAACGAATCAACAGTCTCATCTTGAACAAATCCATAAAACGTAGAAGGATGAGCCCATTCAACAAAATGCTCAACGCCGTATTTTATCGATTTCAATAGTGTAGGTATGGGCTTTTTGAGTTGCGGAGCAATCTCTTGGATAACGTCGTTTGAATTGAGAACGAACTTCTCAAATCGATTCAAAAAAGGAAGAGCTGTAGTTCCAAGTTCCGATTGAGGAAGGTGGATGATTATTTTGAAATCAGGATGCACCTGGCAGGGACGAGAGTAAGAGCCAATAGCGACGTTTGCGTAATGTTGAGGTTTATCATTAGGTCCCATAACGGATGTAAAGTGACGGTTGAATACGTCATAGAATGAACTTTGAATGGGTCCCGAATTGAGGAGAATAACTTTTTTCCCAATTTCCATCCATCCTTTGATCTCAGACACCAAATGAGATTGAGCCACAAAGTTATCATCTCCAACGAAATCGCTGACATTACAAATATGAGCTTCATCTCTATTGATAACTCCCATATCGAAAAGTAGAGAGATAGCAGACTGACAGTCAGTAGGGTCAATAATGAGAGAATAACGGAATGCTGCTTGATTTGGATCCTCGTTATCATCAACTTTATCTTCCACACTTGATTTGATAAGATCCAACGTTGATATTTTGTATCTTGATGGATCAAAATCGGCATAATGAGAATCACGATATCTTCTTCCAGCAGATTTAATCTCGTTAAAGAAGAGCGTGACAATTTTGGATGAGATATGTGCAGGAACGCCATTGAAATTGCGCAATATGCCCTTTAATATTTGTTTCGCATCGATATATTGGTCAGAAGCGTGATCTTTTCCGTGTTTTCTCAAATAGCGAAGGAAATAGACAAAATCTCGCAAGTGAAATAGATCTTCACGCCATTCTCTTACCAGATCATTGATTTGTTTGAAAGCGATACAACATCCCTCTACGATCATTTCAATAACGCGATTTACACCTTGATTCGAGCCTGGAGTTGCAAGGCAGCCTTTTGCGAGAGTTTTGAGATCTTGTTCGGATGGTTCTTGTTGAAAAACTTGAATCGTTCGGTTTGTTTTAGCTGCATCAAGAGTGGTATTCGTAAGTATGCACACAGCTACTTTTGGATGATCAAGGTAGAAATGAATGACTTTCATTGCATGTTGTCGCTCAGTAGGCAATCCTCCTTCATCTAAAAATACAGAACAAGCTTCACGTAACATTTGAGCATTACAGTAATGTTTGAAAGAGCTGATTGCAGACTCGAAAATCCCTTTGATTTCTTTGGCAGTTGAGTGTTCTGAACATTGATAATGAAAGCGATGAACATTTTTAAACTGTTTGAGGAAATTAGATTCAGACTGTCGTCCTTTCATCTTTGAAGAAGCCAGATTGTAACTCAGGGTTTTTGACGAACCAGGAGGACCAGTTATTTGTAGGGGTATATTAGTTTCTGTACAGATAACGATTGAGTACAAGTTCTCTAACAGTTGTTGGGTATTTGCAATTCCAACAGGAATTTGAATCTCTTTGAACAAATGTTGAAGTTGCTTGTTAGTGAATTCTTCAAAATCCAGAATGGGACTGAATCTTCTGTTCATCTCTCGTTGAATCATATCTCTAAATTCTCTTCTCAAGTTTCGGTCTTTATAGAGAGTCGGTAATCGGAAATAATAATTGATCGCAACAGCCATCAAAAAACTTCCCCACTTGACGTGTGGGCAATTATCAAAAATGTGTTTTCCATTTTTGCAGAAGAAGGCCATTAGATCTCGCATTCTCACCAGATCACGAAGGGAAGGATGAACTCGTTTAATCTGAGCATTGACCACAAACCGTTGTGCTTTAACTGCCATATTCCTAAATGCCGCACACTGATGTCCAAATAGTTCCTCGTTGAAAAGGATATCGAGAAATTCCTTTTCTTGTCCTTCTGTTAAACGTTTATAATCCATCACGTATTTCTCCATCGATTTTAGTAGTCTTCTTACAACAAAATCAGGCTGATCTTCATCAAAATTTCCTCCTTGTCCTGTAATTCCTTTGGTTTGATCTGCAACTTCTTTGTTAAATGGATTTATAGCACCAACCCAGAAAATATTCTCAGAGAGAGGATTTCCGTCGAGTGTGTTGTCAACGAAAACCTCCTTTACCATGCCAAGAATTGACGAGGTATTCATTTCGTCAATGAACACAATAGCTCGCAAATCAGGCATTTTCTGTGCAATATCCCTTGTTTGTTTATCAATATCAAGGATCTGACTTCTGAAATCTTGTGCACTCAATTCGCTGTGCATTAGAATTTTGTGAAAGAAGGCGCGTGGTTGCATTGTTGAAATATCGTGGAGAATATCTCCAATTTGTTCGGGTTCAGGATTTTCTGCATCCTCATCCAAAAGGGCAGAGATGAGTTGACTTGGAACCAATAAAGGAAATCCATTGAGAATTTCTCTTGCTAATTCAACGGCCCCTGTGATAATTTTCTGCTGCTCCTCCTCTTCAATCGTACCTATATATTTTTGTACGTGTTCAATAATTGTCGCAGCCGATAATCTTTTGTGAATATCGATCTTCATATCTTCGGGAAGAAATTTATTAGCCCATTGCTGGATTTCAAATCTAAGGTCAGGAAGTACAGAAGGACCTGCATTGAGGAGGAGAGAATAAACACGTAAAAGTTCTGTTTTTCCTACTCCAGTTCCTCCTTGTATAATAACATTGGCTCCAGATATTCTTCTCTCATTCAGAATGAGCATTTTAAGCGCGAAATCGGGTGTAAGAACATATTTCTCGTTCATAAAGATATCAAGCATTCGGCTTGCACCTGTGTACATGCCAAGAGCAGGTGCTAACGCAGCTCGAAGTTCGCCTCTGCATTCTTGCGCTTTTTGGCCATCCATCACCTTTTCGCTAAAGATTCTAGTCAGAGGATTTACCTTTTGCAGCGCTGAGAATTGAAATATCGCCCAGTCTTTCACGTCCTTATCGCCCAAACAAAAATAAGATCCAAAAGAAGACCAGTTTCCTTTTAGTTCTTCGTCGCAATAATTATTGCATTCCTCTAAAAATAGAGAAAATAGAGAGTGGTACCAATCTTTAACTTTCACATGTTTGCTGCCTTGTCGTATAAAATTAGATGGAGCGTTCCCCGCTTCCAGTAGCTGGGTGTTATTAACAAACACTCTTTGAATCCAATTGACTCTCGTCCACAACAGTTTTACGAATATAGCTTGTTGGAACTTGAGTCTTCCAACTTTCTGGCATTTTTTCTCAATGACATCTGCTAACAATTCTCTACACTTCTGATCGTCTTGTAATTTAGCAACTTGATCCAACTTGGCACTTTCGAGTTCTCGGGAATTGTATAGTTCTAAGAAGGCACAAACCTCTCGTAGTTTATCTCCCACAATAAAAGGGAAGTCATCCACGCGTACTTCATTACCAAATATTTTGAGGAGGGGAAAATCATCTACCATCTCTACCAAAGGAATCTCAACAAAAATTTTCCATTCCACAGAAGGATTCAATCTTCTCAAAACCCCGCTTTCCTCATCTACAAGTATGCCTCCGAATATCAAATGGAAGAGGAATCTATCAAATATTGGGAGTGGAGCGTGCTCAGAGAGCTTGAAATAAATCCCAACAACGCCACTAAGAAATCCCATAGCATCAATCTTATTGAGAAGAAAGAGACCTTCCCAATCTTCGTTTACACTGCAAATGACAGTGTACTCACAGGCTTCTTCCATTTTTCTTTGTATGTACATTGTTTTACCGTTTCTTGGTAAACCCGTCACGTATTCAAGCTGCGAGATATTCATGCTCTCAAGCCGCTTTAGGCCCGCTAGAGATGGCTTCAGATTCTGGTAGGCAACACCATCTGGTCTGAAGTTGGCGAGAAATGTAAACATTTCGGTCCCAATGGAATTTGTGAAGATGAGGAATGTTTCTGCAGTTTCGATCTGATCATTTAACACACGAATTTGAAATTTTAACAATTCTTCCCGAAGAGAGTTGGTGAGCTTATTAACGCCCATAATGACGAAACGCTTTTCGGGGAAATGTGTCGTCCTACGCATAAAGATCTGGATGTCTCTCTTGGAAAGGGATTCTGAGCACCACAAGATTTCCTCAACAGAAGGCATCGTCTCCATATTAAAAAGTTCGAATAGAACCCCCAATAACTCCATTCCCATTGGATCTGACAAACGAACCACCTTCATGTTTGATTGCCCTTCGTGTTCTTCCTCATCCTCTAATGGGAAATGTTTTGCGATCGATCCTACAAAATGAGATACACGTTGTAACAAATTCTCTTCTTCTTGTGCCTCATCAAGGAATTTGAGCAAGAGTTGGGCAGTAAATTCTTCTTGAGGAATATCAGTAAAGCACAATTTCACGTAGGGAAATAAAGATTCGAAACAAATAACTTCGTCTCTTTCATCTCCTTGTGATTTGATTGTCTCCATTTGCTCGATCAAGCTTAACAACTGGTTGTTGGAAAGGAGAAGAAGGCGTTGGTTATTATCCAAACAAGCACGTTGGTTTTTCTCCCATTCATCCAAAAGGATTTGATAATTTTTTTTAGAGTTCTTGAGGTATTCAATAGTCGATGTTTTTTTGTCCTTCTTGGATAAGACGTTCTCTTGGTCCGTGTTGGAACTTTGGATGGCCTTTCATGGCCAAATTGCTCCTGATTTCGTGGATTGCAGAGGCGAGTTCCCATTTTTGAAGAAAATTTTCCACCTTCTGCAATCTCGATTTGTTTCCTCCTTTGTCTGTAGTAGTAAAAATGGCACCTCGGATCAAGTCATCTAAATTATCAAGAGCCAGTTTGTTTTCATGCTTATCAAAAACGAAGTGAACGGACAATCCTTTTTCTTTACTGTTTCTGTCCTCTAATTTGGATTCAAACCAACCAGAATTATCAAATGCATCTATCTTTGGAATAACGGCCTCTGCACTCAAACTGCTCATAGTATTAAACATAAGACGTATTTTTGGCAAATGTTCCACGCTGAATTCGATAGCCTTAAGCCGTTGCATCTCGTTTTCTTTTGTGAATCTTGTCTTGAGATAGTCTGCCATCTTTCTGAAATGTTGTTTTTCGATACAAAGATTCAAATATTCTCTTGAAACAGTTAAATTATCAAGCATTTTCTCATAAAATCCCATTCCGCCCATTCTCGCACGCAACAAGGCAATTTTTCCAGCAAAATCACGTTGGGTATGTTGAAAAAAATCAATTAGACCTCCAGCTTTCCAAACCACCTTAAAATATTCGAGATGAAAAGTATCCAAACCATACAGAGCTCCCTGCAATTTTCTCAAAAGTTCAGGAGCCTGAGCGTAAGTCACTACTCTGTTAGAGTCTGCTACTTGGTGTGGATGCAAATTATAGGTGTAGCTCACTCTATCGCAAATATTCTCGATCTCTTTTATACCCTCTCGTTCCAAATTATCCCATTCCCATAAAATGCGTATTAATAGGCGCAAAGAGGGCTCATAAACGACAAGCTTTACTCCTTGCTTAAATCTGTCAACTCGTTTGGTTGTGTCTTGCGCTGTTTGTTGACCAAAAAATTTGGATAAGGTATCCAATTCACCGACCAACGTGCTTTCTCTGTACCGTTCCAACAAAGTTTGGATTAATTTCAAGTCCCGCAAGTCCTCAGCTTCAATAATTCTTCTTAGATATTGAACTGCTTTTTCTGTGCTTTGGGCAATCTGTCTGGAATCTGCTTGATCATGTAATGGGAGGTAGCCACGAATGACTTCATCAAAAAGACGCGAATCTCGTTCTCCAATAAAGAATTTAAGGATGCCAAACGTGGTTGGATCCAAAGCAAACTCATCTTTAAGATCAACGGCCAATCGTTTCACTTGTTCCAAATTCATATTTTTCATTTCTTTGTTCGATAATAAATCTCCAAGGTCTTCATTCCCATCAAATTGGACATTCTTCAAAAACCAATCCGCCATTCTCATATAAACCTGTAATTCTGATTCTGCAATTTGAAAATCCTTAAGTGTGCCGTACAGATTAAGGTGAAAATTAGAATCCAATCCTTTCAAAAAGTTATTTATCTCATCAACATTCTCATGTGCAGCCTGGATGGTAGAAAAGGGAGTTTTTCCACTTTGCAAATCAAATATAATTGTTTTTGTTGTCTCTTGAATCTCTTGTAAATAGGCTTTGTAATCATCTATACGAAGCTCGTGACGCGATGGGAAGTCTAAGAGCCGAAAAACGTTCAAACTCGTGTTTGGAGGATCGAGGATTACAATTCTTAATATCTTATATAAATGATACAACCCCCTGCGAAAGATGGAAAGAGTGAGGGGTTTGTATGTCACTTTAGGATCGCTCCTCCATTGTTTTTTCACAAACTTGTCATCCAACCAAGAAATCAGCTTTGTCAACGCTTGTTTGCTATCTCTCATATTTTCACCGGCATCAAAGAAGGAATCTACCATAATGTATCCAACAACATCACAAATTAACAGATACAATGGAGTCTGTTTTCCATCAATGCGGCTAAGGAACGAAGGAGTGGGAATTCTCAAGATATCTTGACTATATAATTCGTTTTTCATTATTTGTAAGATAAAAGGTTTGAGTTCCTGCAGGGTAGATTTCGAAGGTTCGTCGGGAAATAAACTGGCATACTTAGGACAGTTTTTTGGGAAAAGAAATAAATCCTGCAAACACTTTTGTTTGGGAATAACTTTTAGCATCTCAACTAGAGGGTTAATGAGGGATTCTTCACTCACTCCATCTTTAAACAGATCATAGAATGAATTGTCAATGATTTGACCAACACCACGAGACAATCCTTCTTTTTTTGCCCAAGTTTTCAAATACTTCACGCGATCTTCAGATCTGCCTTCATTGTTTACTAATGCGAATAATCCAGCCGTATGTTCAGGAGGGAGTACAAGCATAAAAGTCTTTAAACAATCGGTTATTATCTTTCTGACCTTTTCGTCATGGTGCATTCTGGAGAGAAGTTTTTTTGCAAAATAAGAAAAGCTCTTTGGCGCAGCTTCTGATACTCTTCTACAAAGACTAGCAACAAACAACTCCATTTTTTCCCCTCTCGTAAGATCATTTAATACCTCCAATACTCCGATCCAATCTTCGAAATCCAACACGTAGCTTTTTGCCTTTGACAAAACCAAATCAACCCTTTTAACAACCTCTTCCTTCATCACATCTTGTCTCAATACTTTGAGGATAGAGATGAAATATCGAGTATTGCTGAGGCCATTATCGAGAAGCGTAATCAATCGTGGGGTAGAAATGCGTCTCTTTGTATCTTCTAACAACCTCATCAATTTTGCTTTTTGCTCTTCCCTTGCTGTATTCGTAAACACGAGCCAAATGTTATCCATCAACCCTGGGAAGTATGTATTATCGTAATCAAAACGCAACACGTAATCTTCAATGTGAATTGCAAATAAAACAAGATACAAATCTTCAGCTCCATAAACCTTGTCTCTTCGCTTAAATCCAAGCTCCATAAAGAACTGCAGATTCGGATTGTTGTCTGGTATTGAGAAAGTAGGACAATGTAGTTTCAAAGATTCCAAAAACTGATGATAATTTTTATCTCTATCTTCCCCTTCAAATATGTCCCGAACCAAGTCAAAGAAAAGCGCTTCTAACTTCTTCCAGGAATCAGAGTGACCTTTGTACCAAAAAGATTCTGAATGAATCATCTCATCATAGCTCTTCAGTTTAAGAACAAGCCAACCGAAAAAAGGATATTCAAGAATAAAATACCCACGATTTGTATCTAAAAGCGTATACGTATAATCGATCAAACTCTGCACCGCCTTTTCAAAATACATATTTTTGCATCTCTCATTCTCCTTGTCATATTCTTCTAAGAGAGTATATAACGATTTAAAGTTTTCTCTTGAACTGGGAGAGTCCTGGATGGACTTGAGCGTTTTGTGCAGCTTTTCAACAATTTTTGGTTTCGAACCTCCAAGCAATTTTTGAAAAAAACCTTTCTTTGGGAGCTTAAACACCGATTTGCCATCCCTAGGTGATCCTGGTTCTGTATCTATCATTTGGGACAAATTCCTCGTCCACTGAGACCCTTCTTCGTATATACCACTGGAGGTGTCGTAATTAGGAGAAGACTGCGTTTTTAGTCGCTGCGAAAATCTCTTTCCAGATGAAGGAGAAACACTGGATCCAAGGTGAACGGGAGTTGATCCTGGAACGGTATTATGTATTGAGGTTGCTCCATGTTTTCTTTGACGCCTCTTTGATTTTTTTTCTGTCTCATCATAGCTCCCTGATAGTGACAAACGACGTTGAAGTTCTTTTAATTCCCTCTCTGCCTTCTCTGTATCTCCTATATCTTCACGAGAGTCCATTCAGCTTTGAATTGAAAAGGATTACAGGAGGTGTGGTGTTGTTCTAAT
>Ga0006883J46559_1000912_pt1 | contig 17110 bp, 5 predicted proteins | sample ElkSlonscriptome_7_FD_46559 | JGI IMG/M metagenome (IMG submission 46559) | reverse complement strand
TTTTGGACCATACAGGCGTGCGACGGAAGACGAGTTGCTACCTAAACGTCTCAGTGGCGTACGAGGATTAGTCGCCGACACAGGCCGCCCTGTAGTGTGCGAAGAGGCAAGTACTACTAACCAAGGAGACAAACCGATTGTTTGTGATCCCCCTTTAGATCACAAGTAGGCAGAGCCAGTCGATAGTCAAGAGTTGCGGCTTTTCATGCTGCTATTTGGGAACATTGACCTTGCCAAGAAGGACAGTGGAGTTGAAGATGACAGTTCCAGGAGATAGGGTAGTCTGAAAATTCGTAGGACCTCGGATGTTGCAGAACACAAGACCTGGTTCAGCATCTTCCGAGTTTGAGAATGACAGATCGCCAGTCGAGCTGACACTCAAGACAGAAAAGCCTTTCTGCCAGGAGATGTCAAACTTGAGACTATTGTCGTCCAGTTTGTGGTTCTGAACGGAAGCCTCATGGGTTGTGATAAAAATTGCATCAGGATTTGATGATATATCCACCCACGACGTGTTCGAGGAACCCTTCTTCGACTTCTGCTTCAGGCCGATGTCAGCGTTCGACGCTTGAACAACAACTTCGTCAGAGATAGACATTTTGTGTAGTTCAAAGCTGCGACCAGTTCGTAGCATGAAAAATTTTGTTTTCACAACAATTGACGAGAATGTCTCGTCGGAAGAGTAGTAAGTGTTTGTCCCTATTTTGATTGAATGTGCACCCTGGAGTATTCTGTTATGCCAGTAGCGTGACTTGGAATTTTTCCTTGTATGTGTCAATATGATTTGAAATGAACTTGTCGTTGTGGACGACGGAGTATTGGTTTGCGCGACTCTCTAGTTTGGGAGTCTAGTACTGATTTTGCAAATATAGCTGGTGCAGCATCTCGTATACATAAACACGATACAATCTCATAAATGGAAGCGAGTACAGCGATGAGTAACAGGACCATGGCGATCCAGAAGAGAATTGCGTGGATAGAGAAGGTAGTGACTTCACTTTTGAAACCTTCAAAGGATCCCCACATATCAAATGCGTCATGATTTGTGGTGACATTATGCACGTATTCTTTATCGATTCTGCCATGGAAAGTAGCACAGTTACCATCATAGAGGTCAGGGCAGATGTCAAAATCAGTTATGACATCATGGCCGGAGACACGGATTGTGATCTTATTAACCCCGGGACGAAGGTTATATGATCGGTGGTGAAGAATCAGGTCACGTGTGCTAGTGTGAAAAGATTCTGTGATCGAGTCTTTAGAGGGGTTAAAGACTGTCACGTTACAGAGAATATGTACCATTGAAGAATACTGGCCGTAGCACTTCACTGGTTCACGTAATTCAATCGAGATTTCTGTAGTATCTGCGTTGAATTTTAGTTCGGCTGTGTTAATAGAAACATCCATGAAGTTTCCGGAGTTTATAACACGACCGAAGAATTGTGCCTTTGGGCGAGAGGCATTGTTACCCTGGATGCTAGTAAGACCAGCATACCAAAGTTCGTCGTTGTTGACGAAGAAAGCTTGAGGATCTGCGACAGCTTGCTGATATCCACTTCTACCTGGTGATCGGCAGTTGTAGATAGAAGGATCTCGACTCTTGGTCAGACACGCTGAATCTGTGTATGTCCAACAGGATGAGGCAGCTAAGTCACAGTCGAAGGTAGCTTCGGGTTTCCGAGTGTCTTGAACGCATAAACCATTTTCAGGTTTACCAATTCCTTGCATCTGGAAATCACCAGGAGCACCATATACGCTTTCTGAATACGGAAGCCAATCGTCTGCGACGAATGGTTCTGGTGGTTTGGAACTACCATAGTGGAATCGAAGACCAACACGTGAGTGTGGCGCTGTTCCCGTCGACACTGGTGAAGTTAGATCGACTGAGACAGTACCAACACTGAACGAGAAGGTCATACGAGCCGAGTTCCAATAACTGCATCTTCTTTCAGTATTTAGCGTCAGACAAAGCTTGAGATGAGGCTTGATTGACGAAATCTTGTAGATGCAAGAATACCCATCAGAAAAATCCGGATGCCAATATCGACGAAGGAGTTCGGAGCCATCAGATGTCCAAGGCAGAACGACGTTAAAACCAGCGCAACCACATGCGTTGAAAGCGTCGCTCCACCAATTGAGATCACAGATTTCGTCAAATTGACATTGTCTGTACTCTGGTGGGAGTCGATTGACGAGAGGTGTACAATCGTCACCTTCGAAATGCGCTTCCCATGAACATCGACTAGCTTCATTTGTTACTCCGTAACAAGTTCGTCGCCCGAGGTACGTAAAGTTGAATGAAGAAGTACAATACTCAAGGACCGTCTCGTATTCAATAAAATTCTCTTCGAGCTCATAGGTCATTTTGATTAACTCCTTCGATTCAGAGCTTCCTAGTGAAAAGTGAAGAATCTTTGAATAGTCAGCTGTATCTTGTTTCAACTCAATGACATGACCGCAAGTAACCTTACCAGCAGTGTTGGTACATGCTTCGGCTTGGATATATTGCAAGACAGGATTGATTGGGACGTATGGATGAGCAGGAATCACGTCTGAAGTGACTTTGTGATGAGAATCAGCAGCTAATACAGCACCGAAAGTCAAACACCAAGACATCATCAAGAAGTAGAACACAATAGTACAAGGGAAGAATGGGAAATATTTTGTCACCACTCTGCGATGTAAGATGTGCCAATACGTAAACTGTCCAATAACGGGCCAATTAATAGTCTTTGACATCAAACGAATAAACCAGTATGGTCTATCATTTGTTGCTGGGACTTTGCAGTCATAGTACTCTGTATAGAAGAATACACGATCGTTTTTCGGCGTCAGAGGAGCACCGTCCTTGTTCACATATGATCCGACTTTGCCTCGGAAGATAAGGTGACAATAAGGACGATGCAGCTGATATGTCTCCCAGGAATACATGTTAAGACAACGATTACAGAATCGTCGTTTTCCCCATAACTGGAAAGCATAGATCCAACGCGAAAGGTATTCAAATAACAGGCCTCTGAATAGCAAATAGAAAATGTCGGAGATTAGAGCCAGTGTAAACATCGTAAGAAGCAAATGGAACGCTAATAGCAGAGCCATCATGGTAGCACGACGTGCATAGATGAGTCTGCAATGATATTCACTAACGCGACCGAATATTGGTGTGATAGGGAAGAAAGCGTACATTCTGATAAAATCATTATGCTTACAGATGTCACCACAGATGTACGTCGTGATATGTTGATCACCACAGACGACAGTCTGAGGTTTACACGTATGTGGGTCCATTGCCGGTATTTCCGATTCCATTCGGCCATTGAGTTGAAGGTAGGAATCATATGCAACGAGAAAGTTAGATCCATTCTTCGTGACAGAGCAGCTCATTTGTAGTTGCTCGCAACGATAGATGGGTTGAATGTCTCCATTTGGAAATTGGTCTTTGTCATGATATATTGACACACTATTACAGTCAGTCAAAGCGTGTAACAAAGGACTAAAACACCGACCGAAGAAGTGAATACTATCATGGTGCACCGGAACATTTGTAGCTGTGCATTCAATTTGCGAGAATTTCGACCAGTGCTTTTCAGTACTGAACGAAAAAGTACGAGAACCTGAAATCCCGAAGTGGAATGTTAAGGGAAATGTTGTCTCGTATAGCGCGGAGTAATGACACTTATCATTGTCAGGGTCTTCGTCAAATTGTGAGTCACGGAAGAACTGTTTGAAGGTAGTCGGAGGCAACATTTCTAGCAAGTATGCCATATGTTTGCACGACATAGGTGGAATAATCAGACCGACAAATCCATAATGGAAATCCCCCTCGACAAAGAAGAACTCTGGTTGGACAGGCATTGGTTGGAAATAAAAGTAATTGTTTCTGAATAGGAACAATTGAGTACTAGCGTCTGCCATTGGACCAATCGTACTCCATCTTTCACCAAGATGTAGTGCCATAGACGCAACGGAATTTAGCTTAGCAGAACCATTGTCATGATAAGGCTTAAAACCGTATCCTGAATAGACACCACGATAGAAACCGAGGCGGCATTCAGAACTTGACTCAACGTTAAGATTCGGACCGAGGCGATTTGTCGCAGTCATGAACTTACGGTGAGGCGTGGATGGAAGATTGGTACAGTAGACATCCGTCTTATAGTACATTTTATTTGCTAGTGCTGGCCAGCGGTGAATTTCTGTCTTGTCAGCACATGCTTGTGAACGCAGGTTCTTCATTGTGTTTGAGACATAGTGATCTGGTTGCGGCTCTTCTTTCACAATAACGAGCAAATCTGGATGATCAGACGTACACAGACTCATGGAAGCAAAGGTGTCATTAAGATAGACATCAATGCCCGAAATACCATTTGATATGTTCGTCTTTCCGTAGTGCAGTGTAGTGTAATAAACAGCATTATTAGCAGTCATTACATGATCTTTGTCAAGCGCATTAGTATCCATTCCGAGGATAGGATATAATTCTGCGCCGCTCTGACAGATAGGATCGTAGAATTTTTCGTCGGCAACAAATAGATCGTTACAGCTCTCGTGATAGTCAGGATTGAATGTATTGAGATTGTTACTACGTGGTATACAATTCTCAAATATTCCACTAGTCGATTTCGGATAGGCTGAGACAAAGTGGTATTTTCCACTAAGGCAACCTTTGTGATAGTCGACAGGTGTTTTACTTAGACCATATGGCGCGAGCAAGTACGATTCATTGGAGCCGAGGATGAAAGGAGTCACAATTTTGTCACATAGTTCACCATATGTGCCAGGTTTGCAAACGCAGACAGGATCGCCTTCAATAACAAAACATCGAGTTTTGCCAGCGTGGGTGAATGGAGCATCTACGTCTTCGACGCAGTCGCGATCCAATTCCACGGTGTTTGTGAAGTCTTTGCAGCGAATGCTTAACGCTTGACCTGTGCATAGCGCCAGAATAAAGCAGATTGCAGTTAAGACTACGCCATTAGAGACAGAACGTCGTTTGATTGGAGCTGGTTTATCATCAAGCTTGACAATTTCTTCAGCAGCTTGGTCTTGAGTGGTTTCGTCTAAAGCATCATTCTCGACAATCGGAGTGGCATCAACAGAAGGATCTGCGTCACGGCCACCACGGTTGTACACTCTTTTGAGCGTTTTGATGGGATGTTCATTTGCTCGCATGATCAAATAAATTACCATCAAGATGGAGAAGAGGATAATAGCGACAACCAAACCTGCATCGGAGTCAGTATCAGAAGCTGCTGCAACACCTGTGGGTAACTGACTGAACAGTCCCGCAGTGGCAGCAGGTTTATTGACGGCTTTGATAGTATCCAGGAATTGTCTGAAATTGTCATTGACGTCACCTCTGATAAAGTACCAGCTGAGAGGGAAAGGTGAAGCACATCTATAGGATAAAACCAGGAAGATCAACAATACTAGTAGAGCGACATAGAACCAACGATAGGTAATGAGGCTCGGGAAATATCTCTGAACGAAACTACGGCATGAATCAGCGCTGGTTTCAAACTCTGGACGATTACAAATTCTGATATGTTCACAACCGATGTTAGGTATGAACGTTCGACAGATTTTGCCATGAAAAACACAAGAACCGACAGTATGATCATCATCTTGAGCGTCGCAGAAGGTAATGAGTTGGCTGTCACAGGAAATTGTGCCTTTGACGGAGACCAGTAAGTTTTGATCAACTTGAAACAGGCTGAAGTCAAGTACAGAGCATTTAGCGGCGAAGTCAGTTTTGATTCGCGAGTCAAACATAGGCAATATCGAACGTTTCGCACGAGCTTTACCGCTTAGGTGGTGCACGAGGCGATTGTACGGGTTGGTTATTGCCAGATCGGGTTTGGGATTTGGAGTTTTTGCGAGACTTGCGCGATGCAGATCGCTCTCTATTACCATCACCTCGATTTCGGCTGGCTGATTGCCTTGAATTAGCTCGCGAAGCTTCTTTTCCGTTTGATCTCGTATTTGATCTTCCTTTACGCTCTCGTTGAGGGAGTTGTTTAGTTCCGTTGGAATTGGTGGATACCTCAACGTGGACGTCTGTGAGGCTAGTGCCAGAGTCTGATTCTGGCTTCTTGCCTTTCTTAGCGCGCTGTTTTTGTCGGTTCTTTTTCGACCGGGAGATTGTGCCCTTAAGTGCAGGGCTTTGGGAAACATGCCGACTGCGCGGATTAGCTTCGGAATCACCTGCTTCAGACTGCGCACCTTGCGAACGCGATCGATTTCGGTTGCGTCGTTGTTGCTTGGTGAGTCCGATATGGAGAGATTCCTTAGCATTTGCGTTTGAAACAAGGTGTCGTAGAGCGGCGTAGATAGTATCGAACTCTGGGTCGGGTTGATACTTTGCACCGTCCGTAGGTCGGATAGTTGTGGTGATGAAAGATAGTGACATTGAGTTACGCCCACCATCAGCATCATAGAAACGACGAACAGGCTGAACCATAAAGGGTTTGGCTTTGTTCGACGGATCGTATTCGACGATGAGACACCGTTTACAGTCGGATTGAATCCCTGCGAAGGTATGTTCTCGCATAGGTGCACTAAGGACAAATGATTCGCGCTTTTCCCATTCAACGGCTTTTTCAACGACTTTCCTTTGGGAGTACGTAAAGCGGCCGCGATATTGAAGCGCGAGAGCTCCGTCGCGTGAGCGATTTTGGTTAGTGAAGTCGACAGAGAACAAGCCGAGCAAAAGACCTTTGTTTTGTTCGACGAGTTGCGAAAACTCACGACCATACTTTGCCGCGATTTGATCGGGGTATTGCATGGCATTGAGCATGTACGCTTCAAAACCGGTAGGCGGACGGCGCTTATTTTGGCGCGACGCCGGATTGATGCTCGCATCATTGACGGATTCTTCAACAGGTGCTTGGTTGGACTGTGAGTCCAATAAAACAGCTGGACGAATGGAAGGTTCACTCGGTGGAACAGTTGTTATATCGGTCCAACGTTGAGTATTGTCAAAGTTGGGGTCGAATACTGTTGCAGTCGGAGTTTGCACAGACATCACATCACCTCAGGATGTGATAGTTTGCTATTTCTTCAAATTTGACCACATAGTGGAAAGGGTGCATATGTTACGCTAGGGTGTTGGTGTGTGTGGAGCCCATAGACATACCGCATGTTGCATGTTACGGTATTACAGATTGGATATTGTGCAGCCAAAACTATTTAACTATGAGCCCGTTGTTGCAGTTCTGGAATTAGGTGAGAGAAAAGTTGACTTTACTGTACGGAATACTCTGGAAACGGACAGTATAGTAATCGTCAGATGCAGCATTGAGTCGGCTGAGAGTTTCTTCAAATGATGCATATTCCGATGCGCTGAGTAGATAACGAGAGTGAAATTCAAACTTGTTAATCCACCGAGCAAATACAAGCTTACCGCCACGGGTAACGACCTCGTGAGTAATAAGCTTTGTAACGTCGATATCAGGTGTTACACTTTGGACGAAAGTATCAACGACGATCGAATTGACGATTAACTCTTCGCACCTAAAACCGATGTATTTATTGTCACAGATACATACGCTATCGATACATACGCCGTTTCTGCAGGTTTCATTGCAGTCGGAGATTTCACAGGTTGGGCCAGACCAGCCGCGAAAACATCGACATTTATCTCTGCAGATACCATTGACGCATGCACCACAGGATTTCTGTGTACAATCCAAACCAGTCCAGCCTTCCTTGCAGTAGCATTTGAAAGGGTCGACGTCGGTTGGTTGCGTGGTCGTAGACACGTTTGGTGTCGTAAGAGGACGCGTGTCACACGAATTACCAGTCCATCCATCATAACATCTACAGACTCCGTTAACACAGAATCCGTTAATGCAACGATTCTGGCATTGGTCTAGTAGAGTCGTGCTGGCTTGTGAAGTGGTTCTAGCAGTCGTTAAGGGACTAGTAGTAATTGTGGATGCTATAGATGAACTACTCGTCGCACTTGTTGACGGCATCGTCGGCTCTGTTGCGGACGGCTTCGTCGTGGGAGAAGTAGACGGAGAAGTTGTAATAGCTTCTGTACTCGTAACTTCCGTGGTTATTGTACTGGTAGTAGTAACCTCGCTTGTAGTAGAAGTAGTCTCAGTACTTGTGACCTCGGTAGTTATCGTAGTCGGAGTAGTGGTCGAACTAGGAGTTGTAGTAGCTATCTCAGTAGTACTTGGAGAAGTGGTAGTAGTCGAAGTACTTGTTGGAGTACTAGTAGTCGTCGTCATAGTCGTAGGCAGAGTAGAGGGCTCAGCCGTTGTCGTCACGGAATGGGTCGTCGTGGATGACTCAGTCGTGCTTGCTTCGGACGTAGGTTCAGATGTAGTAGTTCCAACTGATGATGAGCTAGTAACAGATGTTATAGGCGTAGTCACCGTACTAGAGGAAGTCGATGAGCTAGAACTAGTAGTAGTATCTGATTCAGTAGTAACTGTCGTACTATCAGGACTAGTAGCCTCTGAGCTAGAAGTCATTGTAGAAGTAACTTCAGTAACACTCATGGGCGCCGAAGTAGTCGTCGTCGTAGAAGTGTTAGTAAAACTGCTAGTAATCATAGTCGTGGTCGTAGACGAAGTAGAGGGCTCAGCTGTAGTCGATACCACGGAATGTGTCGTCGTGGAAGCAGCTTGAGTCGTGCTCGCTTCGGACGTTGGTTCTGATGTAGTAGTTTGAACTGAGGTTGTACTAGTAGATTCAGATATTGTAGTAGGCATAGTCATTGTCGACGTCGAAGAGGAGGGTGATAACGTCGTAATAACTGCTTCCGTAGTAGGATCAGTTGTCACGGTATTTACAGAAGTCTCATTACAAACATCACCGAACCAATCGGTATCACATAAGCATATACCACTTTCACAATAACCATTGACACAGATACAGTCTTGATCACAAGCTGTTCCATACCAACCTGGATTACAAACACAAGTACCACTCTGACAGACACCATTGATACAGGTGTCGCAGATTGGGTCGCTCGTAGTTGTAACGGAATCTGGTTCGAAGAACACAAAACGCATTTCAGAGTCGTTTTCCGGCGGATACACTATCTTTAGGAAAGAATCGACATGAAATGACCTGTAGTATGTCTCGTATGCGGTAGTAGGGGGAAGGACGATGTAAGTAGAGTCAGAATCAAGAATTATCGGTCCACCATGTTTGATGACCTCATAGTAAAATACAGTCCCAGGTTCTAGATCCCATTCCGAAAGAGCATTTTGTGTAACGCTCCTAAGGAGTGTGTTAGTAGGACAACCAGTCTCGATGACACCATCCAAGCAACCACTGACGACAATGGGCTTGATAGATCCTTCAGGAGCAGGAATGGAGTCAAATTCTGAAAATTCACCATTAGTATCAAAGAGATAAAAGGTGTTCAGGAAGACAGGAAGATCAACATACACGTTGGTCTCAATAGAACTACCGGATTCAAACACAGCATTATCAGATGAGAATGTACCGGGGATGCTTTTACGTTCGAAGTAAAAGGAAGATGGTAACTTGTTGGGAATGAAGGTGCAAAGCGGCGAGAATACTTTATGCAATTTGACAAGTTTGTCGCATTGATTAGCATATATGACAGGAGGTTGAGTCGTAGGAACGTACGTACAACCAACTGAATCACCAGATGCAACCCATTCTACAGGATTACCAATCAAACAATTGAGTTCCACATGATCATTACCAGCTGATGTAGTAGCACCCTCATTACATGTGACTGTTAGAGGTTGGCCGACTTCGTAGTTGGTAAGATTATATGTTCCATTCACGTCGATATTATTGAGGGCATCAATACAGAGTGGAGTATAGACATCTTGAGTTGTCGGGGCCAATGATGACGCCGTTATAGACAGAGTAGAAGGTGTTGAGACAGTATTGTCAGAAGTTGGACTGACGCTAGAACTAGATGTCGTATCAACAGGCTCGCTCGTCGTAGTTGTAGCTTCGCTAGTCGTCGACGGAAACGTAGTCTCAGTTGTATAGACCAAAGTGGTAGTAGGCATGACATTAGTAGTCAGCACATTACCATCTTTGTCTAGTATAGTTCCTTCTGGATATTCCTCAGAAGGATAGCATGCAGTGAAACCTTTTGCCGGATTTGGATTATCATACCATTCGAAGTCTTCATGTTGACAGAAACAATTTTTGTTGAAACCGTCATATGTAGAACCACCTAGACCATTAACGCCATCTTGACCGGAGAGACAAGTGGCAAAGCAAGATAGTGGATCTCCATAGCTCCTGACATCACCTCCAGCCCAGTGCCGATTCATTCTACTGTCGTAGTCACAACGTAGAGTGGATCGAAGGCAACCATAGGCTGTAAGCGCAGGTTCATAGAAATCCCGACGGCCACCATTGGACTGAACCGTACCGGAATAGACCAAGTGGCAGTATGATTCTTCAATATCCGTATACCAAGCCTTGCAAAGAGGATCATCGAGACAGAGGTTGTCACAAAAGTCCTTAATTGCATTGCGTCTAGATACGTCAGATGGATTCGAGGGATCGAAGTAGATAGTATCATCCGGGTGCAAGATAGTTCCTTCAGGGTGTTGCGTATAGTTTCCTTGATAGCAAACAACACGACCAGCAGCTGCGTTCGTGTTAAGTTCCCATCGGGCATTACTGATAGCACACCAGCAGTTATTTGAGTCACCATCATATGATGCACCGGCGAAACCTCTTGTACCATCTGCGCCATTAAGACAAGTAGCAAAGCACGATAGATGATTGCCATAGGGATCAACATGTCCCGTAGCCCACCAGTCAATGAGGAATGAATCGAATTCACATCTTATGACATTACGTAGGCAACCGTAAGCACCAACATCTGGACTCCAGAAGTTGTTTCTGAAGCCATTGGACTGACTAGTACCACGGTATACGAGATAACATTGATCACTGGAATCAGTAATGTACCAAACAGCGCATTTTGGATCAGCAGTACATGCTGAGTCACAGAATGCTTTAGCTGCGCTACCAGTAGGCAGGGTAAGTGAGACATCAGGTGTTAGACTGACACCACTGAAACACCTAGTATATTCTGACAATGTTCGAATATCGCTGGACTGACCTGTAAAGTATTCAGTAGCCCGCTTTTTCCGAGTCGAAGGTACGGAGGCCCTGATTTTAATAGGAAGAGACACTTCGGCTTGAAGTGAAACACCACCGAAGCAACGAATGAATTCGGATTTCGAACGTGTAGGCGAAGGTTGGCCTGTATATGGTACGTTACGCTTTGAACGCAGACGACCATTGACAAACAAGTTGTCTGTGTCGAAGTTGGTCAAACAGCTCGTAGCGCCAGGTAGCTTGACCGGTACAGAGCTTTTGCCAATACAATGACAAGTTTCGCTCTTCAACATACTTCCGATGAAGTCAGAGTTGTAAGATTCAGAAAGACAGTCAATGTAACATTTGTATGAATTGGTGTGAAAGCCTTTCGTAGCGATAGGATGTAGATAAGCGGTATTGTCACAAACGATACCATAACGGAGACAAAGTTGTCCGTAGGGTTCGTGGGAGATGAAATCAGATGGAACGTCTCGTGTGAAGAGGCGACACTGGTGTGTGTGTTCATCATAATTCCAAGCGTGACAGCCGGTAATCTGACATTGTTTAAGGCAAGATGCGTAGTCGAGTTCAAGGACTGGTACATTGAGACCGATATCATTAAAACAGTGTGATTTGGCACCTGCGTTTTGTTCTGGTGTAGCAAATATTGGAACAACATCTCTTTCGATGAGTTTAATTCCAACATCACTTAACTTAGCGAAGAGGATAGCTGCAATAGTTCCACCAGCCAAGATAGATCGTTTAGATCGGAGATTGCCACACGTACCATGGACACAAGCGTCTTCACAGATAGTGTGATTACAATATGTGCCCGTATATCCAGGATCACAGATGCAACCATTATAGGTGCAACGTCCATGTACACAGCCATATGAGCAGCGACTGATACTACAGTCTGTGCCAGTATAGCCAGCGGTGCAATTGCAGTAAGTCTGCCCGATGGCATTCAAAATGCATTTACCGTCTTTGCACTTAGGGTTGCATTTAAGGTCGTCACATGTGGGTCCTGTGAAAGGTAGTGAACATTCGCAGATACCATGATCACAATGACCACGTTCTGGATTACATGCCGGTGTACATTCACAAACATTTCCAGGTTTACAAACACTTGTACCAGGACATGCCGGGTCACAAGTAGGAGTATTACAATCAACTCCGCCCCAATAAGAATTACAAATGCATGTACCATGATTGCATATTCCATTGTCAGGATTGCAAACAGGATCACAAGGACAGACATTTCCAGCCTGACATGTGATACCGTTAGGACATGGTGGTGAGCAAACCGGTATAGAGCAGTCTTCACCACTCCAGTTAGGAAAGCATTCACATACACCACGATCACAGTCTCCATTTTGACATGAAGGATTGCATTCGCATTCATTATTTTCGCGGCAGATAGATTGACCAGGGCATGTCGGTGTACATAGTACATCAGCACAGGTAGGACCTGACCAGAACGAATCACATTCGCACAAGCCACGTTCACATTTGCCATTAACGCAAGGTGAATCACATTGGCAGACATTACCTTCCAAGCAGGTAGAACCAGCGGGACAGCTAGGTTCACATTCTACTTGGTCGCAGGAGACACCAGTCCAGTGGGGTTCGCATTCGCAAACACCACGAACACAGTCACCATTGACGCAAGGTAAGTCACATTGGCATACATTGTTTTCAGTGCAAGTAGAACCATCGGGACACGTTGGTTCACAAGCAACTTCAGAACAATCTACACCAGCCCAATGTGCATCACACTCGCATTCTCCCGCGATACAATTACCATTCTTACATGGTATATTACATTCGCAGTAGTTGTTAGCGACACATGTGGCAGTAGCAGGGCATACTGGATCGCAGAAGAGTTCGTTACAAGTTGTACCGGCCCAGAAGGGTTCGCATACGCAAATACCTCGTTCGCACGAACCATGTTCACATGGTGGATCACACGAACAGATGTTACCTTCTTGACATGTAAAGCTCGAGGGACAAACGGGCACGCATTCAACAACATCACATGCTGTGCCTGCCCAATTATCCTCACACTCACAAACACCACGAACGCAATCTCCGTGAACACATGTCACAGGACATTGACATTCGTTGTCTGGTAAGCAGGTAGAACCAGTAGGACAAGCCGGTGTACACACGGGCTCATCACATGCTGGTCCAGACCAATGTTCCTCGCATTCACAGCTGACTGAGCCAGAGGCATCAGTACATTTACCGTGGACGCATAAGGGAGTGCATTCTAATTCATCACATCCAACGCCAACATAACCTGGATCACAGGTGCAGATGACGGTGTCTGTAGAACCTTGACGCTTGCATGAACCGTGTTTACAGAAATCACAGTCCATAGTATCACAATCATAGCCTTTCCATCCAACAGGACACGTGCAGGTAGTGAGTTTCTTGTATTTAACATTCGTAATGTATTTACTGATGTTCTTAGGAAACTCACAAATACCACGGACACATGCTGGGTCACAAACAGGATTGCAGTCTGAGTCAAATTGATAACCAGGATTGGCATAACCACAGAGTGGAGTTGCGCGGGGAAGGCAACCGACAGCGTTACGTTGATCTGACCAAGGTTGAACCTTGCAAGTCTCGTCGCGGTAACCAGGTGTGTCATCGTACATGATAAAGAAATCCTTATCGTTGAGACCTGTAGTGGCACCACAACCTTTACTGAATGAACAGATAACGTTGTAGATGTCATAGCTGCCGAGAGCATCCCATTTTGTCGTATCCCACCTGTCACTGATGATATGTCCGTGTGTTCGCACACCGGACTCACAGTACCAAGTGTCTTTAGAACAAATTACTGAACCATCGGGAGCACGCTTTGATTTGTCGAAGGGTGTTCGACGTTGCTGTGTCTCGAGAGCGCAGTAGTCCTGGAGAGGAATGAGCAAACATTTACCTGAAGGTTCCCAAGCAAAGACCTTACAACTTGAATCGGCTTTGCAAGCGGCATCACATTCGTCAATAGTGGTTGTACCAAAGTTTATGACGTTATAGATACTGTTCATGCTGTACAACATCTCAGCACAACGAAGGCTGTATGCGTAGAAAGTGCCGTCAGTGTAAGGATAATTGTAGTAATCGGAACATTGTACCATACGGTCTTTACCGTTACCACATACCGTCCCTTTTGCAGGAAGACATCCGATAGCGAAGATTTTAGTATCTCTTGTACCAGATGAATCCTTGCAGTGGGCTGCGAGTGTAGTTGGGAATGAGGCTAGTGCGATGAGCATCAGGGCGATGAATGTAGATTTCATACTCCTGTTGAGTAGAGGAACAGAAGTGCTGACTAGACTCGATGTAATGTCTAAACCATTGGCAATTGCGAATGAGAAAGACACTGTGATGAGAGCCATGAATCTATGCAACGAGGCATAGGACATTCGGGAAGTAGTTCGCTTCATTATAGCGAGTGCGAATAGCACGAAGAGCAAGACTAGTGATGTGACACTGAATGACACGATAGCACTGATAGTGAATACATAGTAAACATCATCCTTCGCGGCATCGAGCGAATCGATAGTTGTCGCGTTTGAATCCATACTATCTAGTATTTCTTCAAATTTGACCGCATAACGGTGAGTTTTAATGACATGTAGACAGTACTAGTATCGACGGAGGCCAGTATCTCGTAGAGGTTCGCGTGTTACCGGAGAATGAAGGTTAGAGCTCTTTTGAGCAATTGCTATCATTATCCGAGACAGACGAGGAGTGCCTTTTACGTCTTGTAACTTCAACAGAAACTTTACTGCTTGTCGGCACAATAGCGTCGTCAGTTGAGTCTGTTATAGCGGAACCTGCCGAAGAAACCACAGATTGACCTCGGGTCTCGAGGATTTGACAGTCACCATTGTGTCGGTTAAGACAAGTTGGTGTCTTCGGGTCAATCTGCCTCACCAAGTATATCGAACTTGGTGGATCAGACCTAAGGAAAAGTTCCCGGATGGCTTTATCACTCTTGTTATTCAAGGCGTGTAAAAGCCCACGATCGACACATCTTTGGAATCGACAAATATGGCAACGTACACGATATGTATCATACTTGCATTGTTTACCGCGGACACATTTTGGGATTTGACGTCCGGAGGTTATGACACTGATACATGCATAGAAGAATCGTCTGCATGACTTACACATGTCAATATTGCTGTGCATGATCTTGGAATCGGTAATGTCACCACAAATTTCGCACTTAGCAGTTTCTGACATTGGCTTCATAGAGAGAGGATGTTCTTGTTCCAGATGTACAAAGAGTAAGTTGATATCCTTTGTAGAAAATTGACAAGAGCCATACGAGCATGCATGAATGATTGGAACAGCCGTTGATTGAACCTGAGCTTTTGAAGGCTGCGGTCGTTCAACATAGACCTCGATTTCTGGTCGTGGCTGGACCTTCTTGTATGATCGGAGGCGACTTCGAATGCCTTCATTAGCTTTCCGGAGTTTGTCTGGAAAGCGAATAGCATAGGCTTTCGGAGACTTCTCTCGCATCTCCTCGATAGTGTCGAGGATAGGTGGGGATGAAGTATGAGAGAAACGCGCACGCTTGATTGTGCTGAATGTTGTGAGACGCGAACGCCTACCTGACGATTCATAGATTACAGGGAAACCGTATTGTTTAGAGATTTTGTAAAGAGACACACGATCAGGAAGCTCGAACTCAGGGAAGCCGAGTGCGAGTAGTTTTGTATTAAGAGCGCCAAGTGTGATGGCTTCTTCCTCTTGATACATGATCGTTACGATAGCTCGGACTAGAGGTGGCAATAAGCCATTAAGACCGAGGATCATTTTGTCCAATGACCGTCCAGTTTGGGCGATACCTCTACGGATCTCAGATTGGGTATAACTGTATCCATGGTGTTCAAGTGCGTGCATTAGTGCCTTGCAAGAAATACAGGCGTATTCGTCATATATTTCAACCAAGATATTGAGTCCAGCTGGGAAACGTCTTCGCTGAGTACGGATGGGTTTGAGGTCAAGGAATTGTTGTTCCATGAAAGCCTCAGATTCGATACCATCATAGTTGATGTACTTTACGGTATCGCCGACAAAGTACATTGTTTCGTTCTTAGCTTTAATAGACGTCCTACTGGATTTATTGTCGTTCTTCAAGCGTGACGAATAGTTCCCTCGCTGACATCTGCAGGTGAAGGGGATGCAAACGTTAGCGTGGTTGGCGATCCAGGGATTGCGGAACTTGGAAATAAAATCATACTCTTGGCAGACGTTGTCGACTTTTGATTCAATCTCGACAGCGAGTGATTCAAGAATCTTGCTAATGTCTGTGACCGTGTTCGTAACAGTCACTGGCGGAAGCAAGTCGCCAGGAGTGCAGTCGCTAATCAAGCTAACTGGTGATTCCGGGCGTTGTATGAAGCAAGAATCGCGGTGGTAACGTTCAGAATCAGAGATGGAAAGTACACTCGATTCATCTGCGTTATTTTCCAAGGAAGGATGTTTAGTCAGCAGTGAAACCACATTACTGGCTGTAGGTAGATGTAAGGAACTGTTGGTGTCATATGACGTTTTGACTTTGACTGGTCGGAATCGTTCAATATTATCAAAGAACTTAGAATTAATTCCACGACTCTTACGAGAAATGTGCAACTCACGAAGTGTTTCCAGATCGATATCGTTGACGGGTGCATTGTCGTCGGAAGATTCAGACCAATCCATTTGTACTTGATTAGGCCTGCAGAGAGTCATCTCTGCACCCTGGGTCAAGGACAGAATGTAAGTCAGAACGAGGAGGATCTGCAAATACCCCCTTGCTTATCAACAGACTAGTCTAACAAGGTTAGATAAGATCAGTGATAAGACGCCACGGACTAGTGAGATACTGGTAGATGGCGTAAAAGGTTGCAACAACGAACAGTATACAAATTGCGCAGCACGAACAAGCACAAAATGTAGTCAGGTCGTACGAGGAGGGATTGCTGCGCATTACAGCTTTGCGGATTTGCACAATGTGGTGTGTGTATGTGTGTATACT
>Ga0006883J46559_1000546_pt1 | contig 17469 bp, 17 predicted proteins | sample ElkSlonscriptome_7_FD_46559 | JGI IMG/M metagenome (IMG submission 46559) | reverse complement strand
GTGAACAGGCGGGCGGATTGCCCACCCCAGGCCGCATTGACGCCGTCATAACACAGTGCGCCGCCCACATACACCCATTGATCTTGCATGGCGGCGTCTACATTTGCGCCGACCTCAACCACCCGGCCCACGGTCTCGTAACCGGGCACGACTGGCAGTTGCAGCATCGGGTGCGGCATCTGCCCGGCGAGTAACATGCGTTCCGTACCCGCGCTGATAGAGGTATAGGCCGTTTCAATAATGACATCATCCGGGCCGGGGTCGTTCAAGGCCACATCTTGCAGTTGAACCTTACCCGGTTCGGGGATGACGACAGCTTGTGTGTTCATGGGCATCCTCCCTTAGTTAGCAGCACTGGCCGCTTCGAGGCGTTGCTTACGGGCCTGCAAACCACGCACAAAGAACTGTGCGAAGTTCACCAGATAGCTGACATAAGCCACGAGCATCAGCGTCATCAGTTGATCGTGTGACCAGCCCAACATCAGGGCGACAAAATACAGGTTATGCATGAACAGCGCGAACGCATTCAGCGCGTCTTCCCAGAAGAACTCCGGCGCGAGGAACCACTGGTCGTATACCTCTTTTTCCCAGATCATGCCGGTTATGGTGATGGCCCACAGCAGCGCGATTTTGATCAACACGCTTATATTTGCGATTGTGTAGCCATTGCCCGTAGATAGATAGTGGACAATGAGACCTAAACTGATGACAAACGTCAGGAATTGCAGCGGTGCCAGCACCATCTGCACCATTGTCCACTTGCTGTTATCCCGTTTTTCCATCTGTTCGGCGGTATAAGTGCTCATCGTTTAAGCGTCCTGTCCTAGCGATAAAAATGTATACAGAATGTCCATAAATTCGTCGTGTTTTTCGACCATCGGCAGATGGCCGCAGTCTTCGATCCAACGCACATCACAATGCGGGATGAGGTCGGCGGTGTAATCGACATTTTCCAGCGGCATCATCTTATCCTGGCGGCAGGCGATGAGCAGCGTGGGGGCTTGCGCCTGGATGCCCGCCTCTTTGATGCGTGGGTCGGTGGCATTACGGGCGCAGGCCATCGCCGTCGCCCCGTCGAGTTGCAGGTAATCCAGCAAACCCTGTTTGAGCGCGGCCTTATCTTCCGGGATGCGGTAAAAATAGTTACGGGCCATCATGTTGGATACACCCGGCACCGATGCCAGCCAATCCGGGCGAAAGCGGATGGTCAGTTGAAAACCACGCATCACAGCCCGGTAGATACGCTCTTGCTCTAGTGTGCGGAAGAACGTTAATGAGGTGAGGATGTTACGCTCAATATAATCAGGCCGGGCTTCCGTCAACAGCAGGGCCATCGCCCCGCCCATCGAATGACCGACCACCTGCACGCGCTGTAAATCCAGTTCATCTAAGATAAAGGCCAGCGTTTCGACCTGATCAAACATATCCTGGGCGGTTGTTACCGGCTGTGAGCGACCCGTACCGGGTAAATCCGGCACAATCACCTGATTGGTGGCGGAGAGCTTACGGGCGGTTTCCTCCCAGTAACTCCCGGTGCCACCCCACCCGTGTATGAGCAGAATGGGCGATGCACCGCCGGGTTGGGCAGCCTCCCACACATCCACTACCAACGGCCCCACCGGGCGGTTGAAGGTATAGGTGCGGCGTGTACGCACATTATCTGTTGGTGTTGGTGCGGTCATGGTTGCCATAACTAATCTCAATCTCCGATGCGAACGCCCAGATTGGTGCTTTCTGGGTCGCTACGTTTTTGTTTAGCCGGAGGTGTCTCATCATCCAATGAGCGCAGGCCCCAGCCCCACAAGGCCGCCGGTATCGGCAGCACCAGCAGGCAATGCTCCAGCACACCCAGGCTCATCATCGTCGCGAGGATCAAATACCCCACGCGCTGCGCGTCATCGGTGCCAGGGGCGACACCCAGGTAGAACAGGGTCAGCGTTATGCTTGAGGCCAGAATGACCGAGACCGGCAGAAAAACGTTGTACTGCCGTCTGCTGACCAGCGCACCCAGGTGATGAAAATGCTCCGGCAAGAACTCCATACGGAAGTTACGCACACCGAAGAACACGTTCAGCTTGGCACTGCTGTGCATCAGCCATAAGGCCAAGTACATCCACAGGCCCCAGCGGTTGGGCGATGACCAGGTCACCACCGCAATCATCACGGCGAAGGCCGCTGTGAGCAGTTCGTGGTAGATGCTGAAATACAACGCCGTCCGAAAGCGATCCACAATGCCGCGCTGCCAACCGGGTAAATCAGTACGCGCCCATTTCGGTTGACCCTGCGGGCCGGTGACGAAGCCCAGGTAATACCCGGTCAACTGCCAGCCCCAGATGATCACCCCGCTGGATGCGGCTAAATACACCTCACGGATGCTCGTCCCGTCGCGTGTTTCGACCAGTACGCCGATAGCAATCATCAGAATCACTGAGGCCCCCAGGAACGCGGACCGCGTAATCAGCGGTGAGCGTCCAAAGGCGGCCATGATGATCCCGGTGGAAAACCACCACAGGATGATCGTATAGAAGACTGGCAAGAAAAACGTCGCAGGCTGGATCAAAGCGAGGCCACCCTCCCCGGCATGTAATGCTTGACCTGCGCGACGACGATGTCGGCGGTCATACGCATTTGCGCCAGCCAGGGCGCGGGTGCCATCTCTTTGTACATGTAGCTTTCAAAGGTGAGCTGCTGTACGTCTTTGTTGCGGCACATATCCGTGAAGACTTCCATCTGCCGCTGATTGCCGTAGCCCCAGCGTTGCAGCCAGCGCAAAAAGCGGTACATGGTACCGTATTCTTTCCACCATTTGCGCTCATATTCGGCGCGGAGTGTGGCGAGTGAGGTATCCGGCAGCACGTTAATCAATACTTCGGCGGCGTTATCCGCGCTTTTCATCGCCCAGTAGATGCCCTCACCGGAGGTTCCAGCAACTAACCCCGCCGCATCACCGACCAACATCGCCCGTTCAAAGGCCATATGATCACGCGGGTGAATGGGCAGCGCGTGCGCTTCTTCCAGGAAGATCTCGCCGCCGCGAATGTGCGGCTCTATGCGCTCTTTGAGGTTCGCCAGGAATTGACGCATCTCTTTGGTTTTGCCAGGGCCAGCACCGCAGCCCACCGCCACATGATCTGACTTGGGGAATACCCAGGCGTATAGATCCGGGCTGACGTTGCGCCCCAGGTACAGGTCGGCGGTGTCTTCCCAGCGGGCCATCTTGCTATCCGGCAGACGGATGCGCTCTTGAATGGCGACGCAGTAGGGCAAACGCGGCTGGCCGAGTAACTTGGCTGTGGTAGAGTACGCGCCATCAGCACCAATGACGGCAGCCACACGCAGCGTTTCGATCTTGCGCGTGCCCTTGGCTTTATAGGTGACGGTCACCCCGTCAGCATCGAATTCAAGGTTGGTCAGCGTGCCCTCGATGAGGGTCGCGCCGTTATCCACGGCCCGCTGCCGTAGATAGGGGTCCAATTCTTCGCGAGTTGCCATCGCCACGTAGTCATTATTGCGCTCTTGCAAACCCGTGACTTCGATTTCGGCGGTACGCCCGCTTGGGGAGTAAATTTTGGCTTTGTGGACCTTGCGTGAGATCAAACTTTCGGGAATGTCAAATTCTTCAAAGGCGACTGGCGGCAGTGCGCCACCACAGGGTTTCACAAAGCTTAAGTCGCGTTCCAGCATAATCACTGGAATACCCGCTTTGGCGAGAGTGTTCGCAGCAGTGGAGCCACCCACTGATGCACCGACAACAAGAATTGGATTTTGCATACGATAGTCCCCCTATCATTCTATTTACGCTACGAAGTCAGAACTACCCGACTGATTGCAAGCCAATCGCGGCGACTAACATGCCCCACACGAAGAAGCTGACACCAATCGCACTGAACTTCAGATAATTTTCCGTCGGGTCCTGGATGAAATTACGTTGGATGGGTAGTTGCACTGCGATGATCCCCCCGATCACGAGTGCGGCAATCCAGTTACCCCACACCAGGAAGGCGATTAACACACCCACCTGCGAGATGTTCATGATGATGACGATAATCCAGGCAGCGCGTTTCACCCCGTACATCACCGGGATAGTCCGAATACCGGTCTGCTGGTCGCCGTCGATACTCTTATAATCATTGATTGCCATAATGCCGTGTGCGCCGAACGAATACAGCGCGGCGATAATCACGGTGCCAGGGGTAAGCGCGGCAAACGCGACATGCCCGGCCAGCCATGCCAGCCCTTCATAGGAGATGGCGACGACGGTATTACCGTACCAGCCATTGCGCTTGGCGCGGACCGGCGGTGCGCTGTAAGCCAGGGCGAAGATCATGCCCGCAGCAGTTAACGCGGCGACATCCGTGCCTAAAAATAGCGCGATACCAAATCCCACCACCAGCAGCACGGCGACAGTCGTGAAGACCTGCCATAAAGCCACTAACCCGGAGGGAATCAGGCGGTCCGGCTCATTCAGGGCGTCGATTTCGCGGTCATAATAGTCATTCATGACCTGTGATGCACCGCATAGAATGGGGCCAGCCATCAGGATGCCCAAGACCACGCGTGATATGTCACCGGGTGTTAGATCGACTGCACCACTGGCTACCGCGCCACACAGAAAGGCCCACATCGGCGCGAACCAGGTGATGGGCTTCATGAGCGCGACAGAACGTGTCAGCATCGCTGGTCGTTCATTTTCATATGAATTATTGGTGCTAGGAACGAAAGGTTGATCCATAAGTAGAGTTCCGGTTGTGACGGTCAATGCGGCACCGAGTTAAGGTGTGATGCCGGGCGGCATCCTGCATTGCATGTGCCCCCCGGCCTTGTGTCTATGTCTTATTGTATATGTAATCAGCCACCCATGCCGACAGATGCATCATCGTCGGTTGCGTCGGCATCGCCTTCGCTAACGGCTTCCTGATTGTAGAACGGGTTATCTGCGGATAGATCATGCTCGGTATACCGCTCATACATGGATGCATCCAGGCCGAGTTCCTCGATAGAGAGGCCCTCCGGCGGGTTTGAACGCAGATGCGGTGGTAAGACCGAGTCATTGATAGCAGCCCCATATGGGATCACCTGGCCGTTATGACACAGGCTACAGGATGGTTGCTGACCACCAATGTACTTGCTGTAGTTCTCATTGATGAACGCAGACATTTGCAACATATGCAGCGAGTAGTTCTTGGCCGGTACGCCCTCATAGCTGGGGAAGTAGCGCGAGTTGTGGCAGTGCGTACACCCCACACCCAGGCTATCATTCATGTGATACATGACGTACTGGTTATACTGCACCGTTTCCAATGAGATTTCATCGTCACGGGCGTTCACATTCAGTATGCCGGGTTCCGTCACGCTGAAGGTAGCATCTAACGGCAGACGGAAGTCGTCCGGCAGGGCGTCCAGGCTGGCCGACCATGCAACAGGCTGTGCTTGCCCATTATGGCAGGTGGCACAGGCCATCACGGAGCCAGAAGGCTGCTTGAGGTTAGTCAGGTTGACCAACTGATCGTATTCCAGCCAGTTCTGGTTGATCTCCCCGGTCATCACAAGGTGCTGCCGGGCGACCATCTTGTTACGCATGCCGACGGGGTCATCCCACTCATCCGCAGCGAAGTTTTCCAGCGTATGACAATGGGAGCAGTTCACACCCAGGCCACCGCTAAAGTGGTTCAGCATATACCCGATGATTTCAACCGTGGTCTGCCCTTGTAGGACAACCACATTCTGCGGCATCGGGAATTCCGCCTGATATTGGCCCATCGCCAGGTATGCATCTTCACTGACGACAGCCTCCGGTTCCGGTTGGAAGTTCACATAAATCGGTGATGCGGCATCATCGACGATGATCTCATCCGGGTCTTCCAGGGCGATATCCGCAACATAGAATACCACCGCTACACTGACGCCGACTAATACGGCAGTCACCATACCGAAGACCAAAAAAAATAGTCCGCTTTTCCCACCTGCAAAATTCTCAAACATGTCTTTCTCCGATACCCCCCTGGGTCGCTATCAATTAAAGTGGCGCGACAATGCCGACTTCGATGGCCCACATGAACCAATCTTCAACGACAGTGCCAGAGAGCAATAAGCCAATGCCGCCGGTGATCCCGGTCAGCGCGGCAAACCAGACTGCCCAATCGTGGATTGTCTTGGATGTGGCCTGGAAGCCCATGCACCAACGCCAGAACAATTGCGCACGGTGGGTGCCGGAACCTTCTGTCATCATTTCTTCGGCTTCGCGGTATGCGCCATAGCGGGAAGCGGCCACGATGGTCGCGCCGTGCATCGCCAGTAGCAGCGTAGAGCCAAGCAGGAAGAAAATAGACAGCATGTGGAACGGATTGTAGTAGAAGTTGCCATATAGGATACTCAGGTTGTTCGTCCAATCCAGGATGGCCTTGAACCCGTGCCCTGGTGCCTGTGCCCAATTGCCGATCAACAGCGGGCGAATCAGGTAGATGACCAGATACAGGAAGATGGCCGCCAGGAAGCTCCAGAATAACTGTGTACCCAGGCCTGCCTTGCGCGAGCGATCCCAGATGCGGAACAACCACGCCAGTACGGAGAAGTGCAAGAGGAAGGTCGCGATGACCCATGCACCACCCTCATGCCAGGGGGCATTCCAGCCGAGACCGTGTTCCATTGCAGGCGGATCTAACGTGGAAACCCAGAATTCCCGCAGGAACATAATCGGGTTGTAATCCACCGCCCACAAATAATGTTCAATGATTATGAAACTTGCCAGCCCACCGGCGACCACGGCAACCACGCCGGATACACCCAGGTAGAATGGCCCCACCTGCCCATTACCGAACAGGCGTTTTAACCAACCAACGCTGATAGTATTGCGCAGGGCTGTCCCTGCCAGGCCGCGCCCGCCATATTCCAGCTCATCCGGGTCCACATCTTTCAGATGCGTGCCGCGTTTGGCACCCCGCCAGATCACCGCGCCGACGGCTGCCGTACCGGTGAAGGCTACACTTTCCCAGACGGGGAAGGCATCCCAGAAGGCCCAGAATTCGGCCCAGTCCGAGACTAATGTGCCGGAGAGGAAAATACACAGGTTGGAGAATAACACAGACGCTACCGCCACCCAGAATGCCAGCCGGTGAATGCCGATCTCACCGATACTGTAACCGAGCAGGTTGCGCCAGAACCCGTCCTCATTTTGTTCTTCGAGGTACGGACGATTAGAACTCATCAAGATGACCGAGCCATGCATTGCCAAAATCAGCGTGGATGTGAACAGCAGCGAAATGCCAATCGCATGAAACGGGTTATAGAAAAAGTTGTAGTACTGGTAACCAATATTCGAAACCCAGTCCAGATGGTGCGTGATGCCCAGGGCGAAACCGTTGCCCCATGCACCCATCGCAATCGGGCGGAACCATTGCAGGGTCAGCCAGGATGTAAAGACTGCACCATAAGCGATTGGGATTTCGTAACTCATCTCCAATTTACGGGAGATGTCAACCTGGCGCATCAACCAGCCCAAAAAGGCGATGGTTGCTGCGAAGACGATCAACTGCCAGAAGAAACCGGGTTGCCCTGGGCTTACCAGGCTCAGGCCGGCACTAATCGGCGGTGGATCCAACCGTGCTGCGAGCAAATTAAATGTACCTTCAACGACCCATACCTGGTAAAAGTAGAAGATGACGCCGAAGAAGATGCCGAGCAATGATAATACGCCGAAGGTCCCCAGGTAGAAGCGGCCTATCCAGAAATCGAACGGATCTGCACCGAAGAGTGCGTGCATGATTGTGCCGCCCGGCTTCTTATAATAAGCTTCCATCTCCAAAAAGGAGACGTCTTCGCCTTCTAACACACGCTGGATGACCTGGCGTTCGCCCTTGGCGGACGCGTCCTCGCCAATGACTGCTCCAGTGATAATCTTGTTATATCCCATGGGTCGTCTCACTTTCTTTTCGTGTACCCTTGGAAGGGTGAGGTGGCCGGGATGACCACCCCACGAAGATGTATAGATTGATTAGGCCCAGGCCTAACCAACCGGCCTGTTTACAGCCAGTTGTAGGTTGGGCTACTCAGCAGGATGAAGTGGATCGTGAGAGCCACGCCAACCCCTAACAGAATGTAGAGGATCATCGAGGTGCGGAATTCCACCGGGCGATCTTCTAAGCGGCGAGCAATACGTTTCTTCTCTTCGTATGACATGTCAGACATTTTTTTAGTCTCCTATAATCAGGAACCGAGCCACGGTTCCCAGACGAACACGAGTGTGTGGGCAAGCATGGCAATCACCATGAAGCCATAGGTGGATTTCACGACGATGTCGTGCATGAGCCACTCTTCATTGGTGAACAGCCCCTTCCATTTGTCCGGGACCAGGTCGTTATCAACAACCACGATATCTTCGTTTTCAGTCCTAACAATCACCTCATTGTCATCCATTTGGATGTACCTCCATAAAATATGGGATCAGAAATTACTAACCAAAGGGCATATTACCCATAAGGTCCAAGAAAATTGGGGGAACTAAACGTTCCCGGCCCGAATGTTGTCCGCGATGTTGGCCGTCGCTGCCGGGTAGCCATTGGCGGCTAACCCGTTCAGAAACTTCAATGTGCTGGCCGCTGCCCCTTCAAATTGCAGGGCAACATCGCTGAACAAGCATTTGGTGAAAGTTGGCAGCGCACCGCCGCCATATACAAAAACAACATCCGTAAAGGTACAGCCGACGTACTCGTTACCGTCTACGCTGAGTGTTTCATCACGGAAAGCCTGGTTGGTGATGGTAACCATTATTCATCGTCCTCCTGCGCATCTGCTGCGGTTGAAGCCGCCTGTTGTTCAATCAACAGTGTGAAGGCATTTTCAATCGGGATCCTTGCGGTCCCGGCCTCCTGGTCAACCCAGTCGAAGCTGGTGAGTTCATCAAGCTGCCCGTCCCGCAGCGCGTCATATTCGGCGGCGAGTTCGGCGGGCAAGGATGGCATTAGTTCCAGCGGGATCTGTGAGCGCAGTGGTGCTGCTGGGCTGGTCTCATCCAGGGCGTTGCGTGGTTCTGTCAAACCAGCCCAGGAGAAAAAGAACAGGATAAACAGCGTCACAGCGACCATCACGGCACTATACATTGCCAGTCGCCCGTTGTTGTTACCCGTTGCTACAGGGTCACACGGGGCGGGCCGCTGCGTGAAGGGCAACAGGCCCTTGTTCATACGCTTCAGCACACCTTCTACGGAGTCGCCTGCGCCAGCGGCATATAGGCTACTCAGGTAACGGGTAGTGCGGCTGGCATCACCTTCTAACTGGACGCGCCCACTGGTAAACGAGCACCGGATAAAATCCGGGCTGGCCGTACCCCGATGGATCAGCGTACAGTTCACAAAGTTGCAGTCGATATACTCATTACCATCGACCACGACCTCTTGATTTCTAAAGGTCTCGTTCTTAAAAGTCGTCATGGGTTGCTTAGCCTCCCATCTCGGTTTCAGTCTCTTCGCTGACCTGTGGTGCAAGCGCGTCTAATTCGGCTTGCAAGTCTGCGGAGAGATCATCGTAATTACTGCTCTGGCTAATCTTCAGGGCTTCCATGTAGGCCACGATTGCCCAACGGTCTTCCGGTTCGATGCGGGCGGCGTAGTTGAACATGTTGCCGCGCCCCAGCGTAATGGTCTCGAAATAGCGGCCAATCGGCTGGAAGGCGATGCGCCGGTCATAGAATGATTGGGCAGCGAACCCTTCCTGCGTGATCACACCGTTACCGTGCCCACTGTAGCCGTGGCACACCGAGCAGAACGCATTGTATTGCTCTTGGCCGCGTTGGAGCACCGCTTCGGTCACTTCAATCGGAAACTCTGTAATGTATTGCCCGTCTACGGTCCCCTGGTAGAAGGCCTCATCTGCATTGAGATGGCCGACTGCAACTGCATTCGGGTCCAACTCACGGGCGGCACGCCCGAAGGTGGGGCTTTCGTCGTAGGTTTCCAGGTAGGGGCTATCTACCATGTTATTGCACCCGGCCAGGGCCAGCAGTAATGCCACCAGCCCAACCACCAGGCGACGTGTGTGTGTGAGATAGGTCATGGTTAACATGTCACCTCGCTTACATTTAAGGGGCCGAGTTCGGTAAGGAAATCGGTCGTCTTTTGTAGGTGAAACTGCGGGTCCGTGGTGCGAATGCACAGGAAATACCGGCTGCTAGATGCCAAATCGATATTTTCCGCGTTGAAAATCGGATGATAAGGCTGTGGCAGCCCGGTCCGCACGAACATCGTCAGTGCGGCGGTGATACCGGCGAACAACACCCCCACCTCAAACGTCAGGATGGTGAAGGATTGCCAGCTATTCAGCGGGCGGCCTGCGATAACAAACGGGTAGCCCTGCGTGTTCAGGAATTGCTGGAACCAGAAGAAGAAACCAGCACCCACGAACAGCGCGATCAGCACGATGTAAGGCCCAGGGCCGGGCCGCTCACCGAGGATTTCGCTCAACCCCTCTACGTAGTAGGGGGTGTAGGCGTCCACATTATCGTAACCGGCGTCACGCGCTTGTTGGGCGGCAGCCTTCAGGCTTTGCGCATCGGCGAATTCTGCCGCTACGCCATGCATACAATTATTATTACTCATGTCCACCCTCCTCGATGGCGACCTGCTGCGTCTCATGTATCGGGAGCAGCGGCAGGAAACGCATGAACAGCAGCATCGGCACCAGGAATAACCCGAACGGTGCGACGATGGTCAGCACATCCCATATCGTCCATTGGAACGTCGTCCAGCCTGATTCCAGGTATGGGAAAGACAGACTCACGGGGACGATCACGAAACGTTCTAACCACATGCCGATCAAGACGAATATCGATATGATCACCAGGGCTGTGTTATTTCTTCGCACACGTTTAAACCACAAGGCTTGTATGATCACCGCATTACTGATAATCATGCCCCAGTAGAGCGGCGCGTAAGTGCCCAAAGCCCTTTCAACCGCGAGGGCCACTTCGTAATCATGGTCGGTGAACCAGGCGGCGAAGTTTTCAATCAGGTAGCCGTAAGTGACGATCAAACCCGTCACCAGCATCAGCTTGGCCGCGTTATCAATGTGGTTATCGGTGATTAGACCGCTCAACCCGAAGCCGGAACGGAACAACACCGCGAAGATCAACACCATCGCCAAACCACTGAAGATGGCACCCGCGACGAAGAACGGCGGGAAGATCGTATGATGCCAGCCAGGAACCTGCGCTACGGCGAAATCCAGGCCGATGACGCTATGCACGGAGATCACCAACGGGGTGGCAATCGCGGCTAGCATGTAAGCGGTACGATGCAGTGCGGACCAATGGCGGCTCTCGCCACGCCAGCCCATCGCTGCGGCACCGTAAGCCCGCTTGACCCACAGCCGTTTGGCTTTGTCGCGCATCGCGCCCAGGTCCGGGATCAGGTCGATATACCAGAAAATCAGCGAGACCGTGGCGTATGTCAGGATCGCGAGCGAGTCCCAGACGAGCGGGCTGCGGAACTGCGGGTGCAGGATCATCGTATTCGGGTACGGCAGGATGTAATAGAACAGCTCAATACGGCCCAGATGCAACAGCGGGAAGATACCGGCCACGGCTACCGCGAACAGCGTCATGGCTTCCGCAAAGCGACTGAACGCGCCACGCCAATGTTGGCGCATCAGCAGCAAGAAGGCGGAGATGAACGTCCCGGCATGGCCGATGCCAATCCAGAAAATCAAGTTGACGATGCCCATACCCCACACCACCGGCACGTTGATACCCCATAAGTAGGTACCGCGTATGGCAATAGACAGGAACATCACAACGTACAGGCCGAGCAGCCCCAGCGAGACCACAAACGCAAACCACCACCACAGCGGGGTATCGCGGAAGATCACACTGGTGACCTTGTTCGTCACCTCGCCCGGTGTACTCCACGGGCGAGCCTCCGATTCAAAGGTCGCGCTCGCTTGTCCCGCAGCGCGGAACGGTTTCTCGTCTTTCAGCATGGTTGTTTATCCTTCCTCGCTTGAACCGTGCAGCGCATCATTCGGATTGGTAATCCGCGCCAGGTAGGTTGTCCGTGGGATCGTGTTGAGTTCTTCCAGCAAACCGTAATCATGCGGCTGCTCTTTCAGGCGCGTCACACGGGCGTCTTCTTCGTTGATATTGCCGAAGATAATAGCCTGTGTGGGGCACGCACCCGCGCATGCCGGGGTGATCTCACCGTCTTCGATCAGCCGGTTCTCATTATTGGCGGCGATACGCGCCATATTGATGCGCTGCGTGCAATAGGTGCATTTTTCCATTACACCTTCCACGCGAACCGACACGTTCGGGTTGCGGTACTCTTGCATGATCGGCAGTTCACTGGCGTACTTCTCAAAGTTGAAGCGGCGGACAGTATACGGGCAATTTGCGGAGCAATAACGCGTGCCGATGCAGCGGTTATAAACCATGTTGTTGATGCCCTCATGGTCATGGATGGTTGCCTCTACCGGGCAGACCAACTCACACGGGGCCATCTCGCAATGTACACAAGCGACCGGCTGGAAGCGCGTTTCGACGGTCTCACCTTCGGTGATGTAGTAGGTGTCGATGCGTATCCAGGACATGTCGCGTCCACTTTCGACGGCTTCCTTGCCGACAGTCGGGATGTTATTTTCCATCTGGCAAGCGATCATGCAGGCGTTACAGCCGATGCAGCTTGTCAGGTCGATGGACATACCCCAGGCATAACCATCGTAGATGATGGGCGGGATCAGGTTCGCGCCGCCAGAATGCTCAATATGAGCGAAATCCGGGTCATCAATGAAGGTACGCAGTGTACCTGCACGGGCCGCGTCAGTTTCTGGCATGTCCTCTACCCAGCGAGAAGTCGCCAGATTGTAGGTCGCGCCGGTGTTTTCCACGCGGACGCTCACACCGTGCCACATATTGGTGGTGGTGCGCATGCCGTAGACGTTGCGGTTACTCGGTGCGTCTTCTTGCGCGGTGATGTCCCCACCATACCCTAGCGTGACCACGATGGTATCCGGAGCCATGCCGATTTGGGTAAAGATCGGGGCCTCAATGGTGCGCCCATCCAGTGTTAAAGCCACAACTTCTTCGTTGACGACGCCGAGTTCTTCAGCCGTTTCCGGGCTGACCAGGGCTGCCATATCCCAGGTGACCTTGGTCAACGGGGTGGGCAGTTCCTGCAACCAGGCGTTATTGGCAAAGCGGCCATCCCAGATGGTTGCATCAGGGCGGAAGACAATTTCCAGCCCGGCGGATTGGCCGAAACCGGCCTCACCGAGTGCGCTGGCAAGGTCGCCGCGCAGTGAGGGGCTGGTAGCCTCAAACGCGCTATCCGGCACGACACCGTCATGCAGGGCCAGCCGCCAGAAGCTCTCGAAGTCATCGCCCTCGTAGTTGCTTTCCCAGTTGGCTTGCAGGATCTCGAAGGGGGTGCCTTCAGTGCCGTTAAGCGCAGCCAGGATCTCATGGGCGGAGTGAACGGTATCCCACAGTGGGCCGATGGGCGGCTGCACAATACTGGCAGTACCGTCAAAGGCGCGGCCATCGCTCCACTCTTCGATGTAATGGGTGGATGGGATGTGCCAGGTGCTCAACTGTGAGGTCTCATCAGCGTACATGGAAAGGTGCATACTGAACGGCACCTGTTCCAGTGCATCAGCAAAGGCGATGTCTGCCGGGGCGTTGTAAGCCGGGTTACCACCGATGATAATCAGCGCGTCCACATCACCGTTGTTCATTTCTTCGGTGAGTGCGGCCAGGTCTTCTGTGGTGATGACCGGGCTGGCGACGACGCTATCTGTATAAGTGACGGTGCTGCCGACATTACCCAGGGCCGCGTTGATGGCATGGGCTAACGCATGGACGACTGGCGTCTGCTCTGGGCCAGCGATGACGATGCTGCTACCAGAACTACCTTCCAGGTCCGCGACGACGGCTTCAAACCATTCTTCCGGCCAGGGGGCGAACTGCGGTGCGTCACCGGCGTCTACACCCAGGGCGGCGGCCAGTGCGCGGGCAAATGCCTCGACATCGCTGGCTTTCATGGCAAGTCGCTCATCAGCGGTTGCACCGGTGATGGTCGGTGAGCTTTCCAGGGCATACAGGCGGCTCATCTCGGTCTGGTCTTCACGGACGCGGCGGCGGTCCATGAAATCACGGGCGTAACGCAGGCTGCCGGGCATACTGCTCATGAAGTCGGCATCCAGTGAGAGGATGACATCGGCTTCAGCGAAGTTGTAGACCGTGTTCACATCGGCATCAAAGGCCAGGCGTGAACCCGCAACGGCGTTATCCTGCGCGACGGGTTCATATTGCACCCACCGTGCCGCCGGGTAGTTTTCCAGCAGGGTTTCGATCTGCGTGGCCAGGGTCGGTGAGGTCACCGTTTCCGTGAGGATGCGCAGGCCAGCACCATCACCAGCATCTTCGAGGACACCGGCTAGTTCTTCTAAGAAGGTTTCCCAGTCGCTACTTTGCCCATCTTTACGGGCTTCGATGGAGCGTTCCGGGTCATAAAGGTGAAGAATAGATGCCTGAATAAAAACATTACTCGCACCCACTGAAGCCGGGTGCTGCGGGTTACCCTCAATGCGGGTGGGGCGGCCTTCCTGCGTCTCGATCAGCAGACCCGTTGTGTACCCACCCAACGTCATCGCGGAGGCGAAGAAAAGCGGGATACCGGGGATAATTTCTTCCGGTTGGCGGGCATATGGGATGATCTGCTCATCCGGCGGTTCGGCGACACACCCGGCCAGGCCAGCACCGGTGAGGGCCAACGACGCGCCCATAATCTTCATAAAGCTGCGACGGCTCAACCCACTGTACTGGTAAGCAGCAGCCTGCCGAGGGTATTCTTCGAGCATCGCCTGGAAATTGGCCTCTTCAGCCATTTCCGTTAGATTAATCTCGTTAGGCGTTTCCGGGAAGTCATAATCATCCCGATCGTGTGTTTGGTGTACCATAACTCTACGCTGCTCCTCTCTACCGATGACAAATGCCGCAGGTCATCAGGCCGTCTACATTGGTCTGATATTGGTCAATGAGTGCCGGGCCGACAACATCCAACTGATCTTCTGGATACTCGTACCCGATGGTGTAGATGTCGCTATCGGGCCTGACGAATTGTTCTGGCTGCTGATGGCATTCCAGACACCAGCCCATCGTCATGTGTTCGGCTTGCCATACCAATGGCATTTGATCAACCTGACCGTGGCAGGTCTCGCAAGCGTAGCCGTTATTGACGTGCGCACTATGGTTAAAGTACACATGGTCCGCTAGGACGTGAACCTTATTCCAGACCAACGATTCATTAGTCTCATAACTCGTGCGGACGGGTTCAAGCAGTTCGCTATACGTGGCGATCTGCGAGTGGCAGGACATACAGGTATGGGTATCCGGGATGCCTGCATACGCGCTTTTTTCTGCCGGACCGTGGCAGTAGGCGCATTCGATGTTGACCACACCGGAGTGCAGTTCATGGCTAAAGCGGACGGGCTGCTCAATGGCAGTGCCAACCGCACGGGTATTCGGAGATTGATCCCGAACAAATAGGAAACCGAGGATGAGGACAGTAATCAAGGCACCGCCCAGAATGCTCAGCTTTGCAACCGTGTTACTACCTGGTGAGAATATCTGTGACATATCATCGACCAATCTGATAAGGACAAAGCACTAGAAAGGACCATCCCTGTTGACATCCTGATGCCTCACAGGGAAATCCGGCGATTAGATGGTGGCGAACATGGCAATAGGCGGTCATGCCGATGGCATACCTTCCTCAACTTCGCCCCGGCCATGCTCGTGATACGTCATCACATGTTCAAACTCTGGATGCTTATCCGCCACGAGTTTGTGCAGGGATAGATCAAACAGGAAGAACACCATCCAGGCACCGCCAAGGGCCAGCACCAGCCCGAAATCCCACCATTCCAACACGAAGTCATTGGTAAAGTGTGGCATAACGGTCCAGAACATATCCACCAACCGCATGAAGATGACCATAACGGCGATAGCAACGGTCAACTGGCGAACGTACTTCAAGCCAGGGATGACCAAAAGCACGAACATCACCGCATGGACGAGCGCGATGAAGAACACCAGGCCCTCCCAGTTATTGGCGGTGTGCATTTCAAACCAGGTGCCTTTTTCCTGGGAATTACCGGACCAGATGATGATGTACTGCATGGCGTTCATGTAGATCCACGTCATGATGGAAACCAGCAACAACGTCGCGAGGTCCAGGGTGGCGCGGGTATTCGTGACCGCTTTAAGCGGGGCACGGTTCCAAAATAGTGAGAGCATAATGATGACGAATGCAAACGCACTGACACCCTGTACGGCCATCATCAACCAGCCAAAAATGCTGGAAGTAAAATCTTTATTTAAGGACATCACCCAGTCAAAGCTGGCGAAGGTCACCGTCAGCATGAATAGGATGAAGCCGATAATTGCTAACCGTTGTGATTGGTTAACCGGGCCTTCTGCGCCGTCCTCATCATTGCTGAATTGCAGCAGGGTGATGCCGTAGGCTAAGCCCGTCCAAATGAGGAAATACACAATAGTGCGAATGACCACAAAGCCGGGATCCAGCCAGTCACCCTTGTTACCGCTGAGTTCTACACCGTCTTGCGCCCACGGGTAGAGTACATCTAACCGCAGCAAAATAGGGATGAGTAGTACCGCCATCAATGGGATGGTGCGTGCGCCGGCAGCGGCGATGCGTTGTACCGCAAAACCCCACCGGGAATGCACAATAGTCGTAAGCATGAGCATGCCCAGGCAACCTAAGCTGAACTGCAAGCAGAACAGGTAAGCTACCAGATAGACCTGGAAGAAGCGGTCAATATCCACAATGGCACCAATAATGCTGACGACGATTCCCAGCGCGGCAAGTACAAGCACACCAAGCTGGACGAAACGCATGTGCCGAAATTCTGGTTTGGTTTGTTGCATAGTCCTACCTACCGAGTGCTAATCCGATGAGAGGTGAAACGCTTTTGAGGGGTATTTGTGGGGGCGAATAATTGATTGTGTAAATAGATTTGATTTAATTCCCACCGACAATAGCGTTTGTTACAAACGATCACAACCGACCATCGAATTCGATTAATAAGGTGACTCATAAAGATCATATCGTAAAACGACCCTGTTCTAATGAACCGAACGTCATGTCTTTGCAGTGCAATATGTCATATCATTGCTGTGAACAGAGTGTGAATAGATGTCCAACATATTTACAACCTCCTTACTCATGTTGACTTCAAAATTGACATTTGCCGCGTATATTTTATGCTCAGCATACAAACACAACACTTAATCCGGTGTGTTCGCATACCCTTACTCCCGGCCAGGTTTTGAAAACAAATGTCACAAAATAACAGGTCTGTATGTGTTAAAGGTTGCTTGAAAGGTTAGAGAGTAATGCTAGTAACATGTTTTACAAAGCAGCGTCTGTTACAGTCTGATTTAGAACAGATTGACCTAATTCCAGG
>Ga0006883J46559_1030949_pt1 | contig 19227 bp, 19 predicted proteins | sample ElkSlonscriptome_7_FD_46559 | JGI IMG/M metagenome (IMG submission 46559) | reverse complement strand
GCGCTTCTTTTGCTCTTCATATACCTGAAGGTATTGTTTGACTACCTCTGCGTTAACAAGAGGGTTATTGGTAGTATACCGAAAACTTGATTTGGATAATGAAGCCACGACATGGCGTGGATCACGGTAAACATAAAGAAACTGCGCATTGGGATATTGCTGCTGAATATGGAGCATGTGGCCGACATGATGTGGGGTTTTGTCGCCCCAGCGTTGAGCTGATGATTTGGCGCGTGTTAGAAGCAATTGCATGTAGCAATTCAACATGCATCCCCAGGAGGATGGATCAACTTGAGAACATGCTACAATATCTTGCTCTACAATCTGGAATTGCTTATTGAGATGAGCATTAAGGTTGACGATCAAGTCAACAAATGCGCGATCTGGAGATTGTCGTCCCAACGTGCAACTGTACACCCAGTAACGATATAATGCTGAAAATGTATTAGCTTCAAAAAAGATCAAGAAATCCGGATGTTTATTAAAGATAGCACCAAGAAGTGTATTGCCGCTACGCGGACAACCGATTACAAATACCGGTCTGGAAAGATGTGATGACTCGTGATCTGTCATGGGGATATGCTCCGTATTGCTTGCATGGTTCCGGCAGTGGCCATATGTGCCGAATAGCGTTGAATATGACGCTGGGCAATATGACCCATATGCTCTGTCGCCCGTTGATCAGTAGCCATTTCAAGCATATGTTGCGCAAGTTCTGACGGTCGACCCCATGAAAAAATCGCTCCGGTTCGGCCTGGATTGATCAAATCGGGAACACATCCTGCGCGATGCGCAACAATGGCTGGCAGACCACTGGCCATAGCCTCGTTTACAACCAGGCCCCATGTCTCATCTGAAGGGACAACCAGAATATTACTTGCAGCATATGCGGCGGGCATATTTGATTGGTTCAAGAACCCAGCAAATGTGATCGGAAGTTGTTGATTACGAACGATTTGTTCGAGTTTGCTACGCATTGGGCCATCACCGGCAATTAATCCGCATATGCTCTGGTTGTGATGATAAGCGAGTGTAATAGCTTTAATATAGTCGTCAGGACGCTTGTGGGCGGCAAGTTTTCCAGCATACAGAAAGACGCAAGCATGTTCAGGAATACCCCAGCTTGCACGCAACTGTCGTCGCTCTGTTTTCAAGGCAACACTCTGTTCTGCAAAGAATGAGTTGTCAACCGAATGAGGAGCAAAAAACATTTTTCGTTGTGGCGCGCCATAATGGCGGTAGTATGCTTGCGCCCGCTTGCCAACCACGAGATAGGCGTCAAAACGAGGAATGAAGGTACGGTAGCCCATAAATTTGAGCATGCGTTTCGCAGGATTGCGTGGCGTTAACAAATGAGAATCCCCCCGAACCATGAGAGGAGTACATGTTTGCCAGCAGGCGATCATTGCTTGCCAGAAGCTACGGGTGTACCAGCCATGCACAATGAATGCGTCAAATTGCTGCTGGTGAATGATTTCGGTAATTTGGGGTGTATTACAGCCCCGAAATGATGAAACATCGGGTCGTTCGGCATGGTTGGTCAAAAAGTGAGCTTGATAACCTTCCAGAAGTGGTATGTCCCACTCAAAGGCTACCCCAAACGCACTGTGGCGCTGATCCTCACTGCTCTGCCGATGACAGTAAAAAACCTGGAGATCGACTACTTTAGCCAGTTCACGATACCAGGGTGTGTAATATTGAATAGGATGGGTCGACAGTATGCCTAGACGGTACATGGTTTATCTTTTGCGCAAGAAGAAAGACGACTGCATTTGGCCGCTCACTGTATGCGCACACACCTGATTGAAAACCTGTGCCAATCGTGCAGTCATTGCTCTGGTTGTATATGGTTCGAAGGCTGCCCAGTTGGTACTCGGATGGGCATCTTCCGGCAGTTTCACCAGGTGGTGTAGGTGTTCCGTAATTTGCGGCACCAGGCTTTGAGGCGGCGTAGAATCAGTGAATGTCAGTACTGTTCCCGCACTGGTTTCATTGACGAATTGTACCACAGTACTGGCTGCATGAAAGATCGCCAGCAAAGGGCGGTGTGCCAGAATATAAGGAAATATCTTCGATGCAGTATAGTGCGCTTCTTCGGTACCAACAACGACCAGGGCATGCGAGTCAATGAGCAACTGCAGGGCTTCCAGATACGGCACGCGAGCCGGTTGCTCGCTGACATACTGTTCGATACCGGCATCACGAGCTAATTGGGTAATCGGGCGCTCGCCGCCAGCATCAACTGCGTATGAAGTGCCGACAAAATGGAGACGTAGACGTTCAAAGAGTGTCTGAGATTGCTCGAGTCCCAACTGTACGCCGGCAAAGAGCGCACGTACCGTAGCATACATTGATGGTATGCAGGCGCCGATATAGCTAATATGGAACAATCCGTCATGCCGATTGAAGATTGTATTGGGGCGTGGATGTTGGCGCAAATATTCGAAATCAGCCTGCTCCCCACCATAGGGAATATCTGTACCAGCGTCATTCATAAGCCAGGGATAACGACGCAAGACTTCATTAATTGTACCCTGCGAGACACCAGTAATATGGCTAATCTGGCGCAAGGCAAATGGCTCACAAATCCGCGATAGTGCATTGGCCAGCGGCCATTTTGGCGGCCGCTGATCCGGTGGTAATTTCCAGTAGTAGTCGGTAACCCAGGGATCGATATAGTCGATGACATAAGGAATTCGGTACCGCATATGGATGAGACGTCCCAAGATCATTGGCATATATGGTGGTACAGGAATAAAGACCAGATCGACTCGTTGCCGGCGAATCAGTCTTGCAAAGGCCTGCCAGTGCTGGATCATACTACGCATGCCGATATCGCCAACTCCCAGTTTACGCGCCACTCGTTCTGGAATTGCCGTTGTTCGAATAACGGCAAGATCCTCTGGTAGCAGATTTTCATTCTGCGGATCAACCGGCCAGCCATAAAAACGTGGATCGGTTGTCAGAATCGTAGGTTGCCAGCCATATTCCGACAAATGGTTGGCAAAGAAGCGAATGCGCAGGGCTGGTGGCAGACTGCTAGGCGCAAAGTCGGCGCTGATGATTACAACATGTTTCATCTGTAATGCTGAAAGATACGATCAATCTGATCAAGAAAGGCGCGCTGTTCAGATTCCCAGTTCCATCGTACCCGTGCCGCTTTCAGAGCAACTTGCTTGCAGGTAGCGAGTTCTTCCGGGTTATTAAGCCAATTTTGCAAATGAAGGGCTAAAGCATGGTAATCGCCGGGTGGATAGAGACAGCCGACATGCGGGCAAGCCTGCATAATAACACGTTGACCGGGAACATCACTGGCGGCAATCGCCATACCGGCAAGCATATAAAAGAAAATCTTATTGGTAATCGTGAAACACCGATTATCGGTTACTGGTTGCTCCAGGGCCAAACCAACATCATGCTCAGCAGTACGCGAGAGCAGTTCTTCTGGCGGTACAGCAGGATAGAAGAAAATTTGCTCAGCGACACCGGAGTCTTGTGCCAGATGTGTCAGGGTCTCACGGGTAGTAGAATTCAGGCTGCCACGGATGTGGATGTGTACTGGCTCACTGAGCAAACCGGTTGCGCGGATTGCATCCTGAATACCACGATTTAAGCCGATAGTCTGAGAATACCAGTAGAGCGACAATGTCGACCCACGACGATCTTTGATCTTCCCATCCATGGTAGCGCGCTCCTGCCATGGAAATACATTGTGGATGACCAAAGGGCGCTGAATACCGTAACGACGCTCCAGCGCATCAGCTACTAGATCGGAGGGTGCCGACACATAATCGCAGAAGCGAATGTACCTTGCCTCAATATACTCGATCAGCCGCTGTGCCTGTGAGTGCTTCTCGCTGGCAGCCAGTTCACCAGTATGGTAATCTTCGGCATCGAAACCAAGGCGTGCCCCATAATGCCGGGCGGCAGCGGCAGCTACCGGTAGTGCCTGCGGCGTGTGAGCAATGAACAGATCTGCCGGTTCACGCATAGCTTCAGCTCGCAGTTCAGGATATATTCGCACAAAGGCTTGTTCGGCAATACCGCCGGACAGCGTCAGTTTACTCAGAATCCGTCGATAGATCTGGTTACGCAGGCGACTTTTCCAGAACAGTAGGAAGCCACCAGGGTGATTGCGAACAATAGACAGCGGAACGGAATGCCAGGCTTTCTGCTCCATCAGGCGATAATCTCGTTCGACCAACCAATCAACCCTTTGGCAAGAAACTACGCGAACTGTATAGCCGGCAGCACAAAGTGCATCTGCTTCTTTGACAAGACGTGGATTATGTGCGACTGAGGTACTGGTAACCAGGCACACCCGCCTGTTTGATCGCAGATGCAGCAATACATGCTTGTTTCCGCCTGTGCTATTCGCATGTGTGTAAAAACTCTGTAACAACTTCACGTAATCGTATCCGATAATCGCTCCATTGCTGCTGCGACACTCTCGCATGTGCCCGCCGCCCCATCTCAGTCAGTTCAGCAGGATGATCAATGCACCATTGCATAGCCTCTGCCAGGGCATCAACATCACGTACCGGTACGATCAGACCCTCGTTTCCACTCGTCATCAAATCCGGCGCAGCGGTATGCGTCGTGCTTATGACCGGCAAGCCATGTGCCATTGCCTCTGTGATAACCATACCAAAGCCCTCACAAAGTGAGGGAAACACCAGCACCGAAGCCTGCTGGTAGATAGCGTAGAGTTCCTGTCGTGGTACGGTTGGACGAATAACTACCGTGCCGGGTAGGTTTTGTAACAGTTCCTCAGGTAAGGTCATACGGCCAATCAACCAGAGTTCAGTGTGGTGGTCGGGACGCAATTTCCGCCAGGCTTCGAGCAGATAATGGGTGCCTTTGCGAACTGATTGACTGCCGGCACTGAGAAAGATAAATGGTCTTCTCGGCTTAACAGGTATGTCGGTGAGAACCGGTGGACCACCCATCGGTACAACTCTGATATGTTCGGCTGGAAAGCCTGCCTCTATCAGAGAATTGCAGGTGAACGTTGAAGCAGTGATAATCAGATCAGCCAGTGTTAATTCAGCATCCTTGCGGGCATTACGAACCTCGGCCATCCGACGTAGATGTCGATCATAGGGGGTTTCTGTTTGTGGAAATTGCGCATATTCGGTGTCAACTTCTCTGGCAATCACCCGATGATGCGCAATAAACTGATCAAAAATACAAAAGCCACCTTGTCTTTTCATAGTTTGAAACGTCTTTAGTGCAGAAAATTCATGGCCATACACAACTTTGACATCTGATAGGTACTTCTGTGCAACCATTTGATCGAACCAGCGGTGTCCGTAATCCCAGATAATATCTTCAGCAATCCGCCCTATGCGTGTACGGGATGCAACGATACGGAGCATTTCCGAGAACGGATAGCTGCGGATACAGGCATCAGGTAGTTCGGTAATCTGGCGACGGCGCAGTTCCTTTTCGGGATCCGAGGAAACCGGGCGCAATATCTGGCGCAGCACTTTTCCCGACAGGCGTTGCGGCCGATAGGCAAATGTTGTTACATAGGCCTTTAATAGTTGAGCCTCATAGAGAGCGCGTGCTGCATGTTCGACATGCGGGGTAACACCCGGATGCGAAAACACTATCGGCAACGGTGAGACAGCGACCGGTTTGTTCATCAAGTTGCACCCGTTTTGTTTCAAGCCGCCTGCTGGCGCCTGCTCAAGACCGATTGATAAAGTGTGAGCATCTCATCAGCAACTGCCCCCATCGTGCGTGGTGGGCGAACCGCAGCACGGAGGCGGTACAGTAAGGTGGGATCTGTTGCCAGGCGATGCAGCGCAGCTGCCCAGGCCTTAATATCGTTATAAGGAACCAGCAGTCCATTGACATCGTGATTGACTAACTCGGCGATACCGCCCAATTGCGAGCCCAACACTGGTATGCCGGACGCAAATGCTTCCAGGACAACCAGCGGGCCGGTTTCTAGACACTGCGATGGCACTACCAGCAGATCATAACTGCCAAGGGTTGCCACGACCTGGTCATTTGGTATCATTGGCAAAAATCGAATCCGTGGGTCATTCTGAGCTAGTTCAATCATTTGCTTTTGATAGACCTCACTACTCGTGGTTTGCATGATACTATAGAGATCAAGGCTAAGAGCGATATTTGGAATCTGACGAAGCGCCTTGATTAGAATATCGCAACCTTTGATGGGGGCAATACGGCCAAGAAAGGCGATCCGCAGAGGTGGTTGCTCAGGTGTTACCGGCATACTCCTGCGAACCGGCCCGTTTGTAGCAGATTGATCCCAGCTAATCCCATGGGGTGAAACCATAACCTTCTCCGGAGCAACCCCATTCGCAATCAATAAGTCGTGTGTCCATTGACAAAGTACGACAATGTTCTCAGCATAACTCATCAAGGTATGGAACGCAGCATGCCCCTGATCGAGCAGTTCGGTCATACGTATTGCTGTCCACAGGCTACCACCGTCACCGAGCACAGCCAGCTTTTTTCCAAGCGCAACCGGCGTATGGCCAACCAGCAAACTAGCGACTCGGGGCAATCCACGGTAATGCAATACGCAACTGGCACAGGTATGCAAACGCAAAACACCATCACAGGGTAGCTTGCCCCAGCGCATGAGCGTACCCCGCTGACAACTCACTCCCGGAATGTGATAGGTAAACACGAGCGGAATATTGCGTTTACGGATTTGTTCAAGCGAACGCAACGCTGTGGCCCGTGTAAAAGTATGCAAATGAACAATATCCGGCTTCTCAGCATCCAGAATCTGCGCCAGACCGGCAGCGGCCTGTACATCGCCGGCTCCATAAACCTCGTGTACATCGTTGAGTGTTTGGGCAGGTGTAAATCTATATACTCGCAGGTTTTTGTGAGAATACGGCGTGCGAGCAATGGGTGAAGGGGCAGCAATTATAATCTGTTCCCCGCAGGCCATTTGCTGGTGAGCCAGTGCTTCAACATATACTTCAGTACCGCCGACCGGGTCGGGTGGAAAGCAGAAGGGAATATGCAGAATTTTCATACAAGCCACGAGTGCTTCCAGGGACGTATCTGTCGTAGTACATGCCGGGCCTGGCCGACCAATAGGCGTGCATAACGAATGCCCATTATTCGATTGGCGAACGCCAGGCGATACAAATGTGCTGGAGGTCTATTCTTGCTTAATCGTATGACTGCCTGATAGCCGGCCGCGAAGAGCGATGCATCTATATCAAAGCCAACGTAAGCGACATAGCTATAGACACGAAGAAGGGCGGCACGGTGTTCAGAATGTATTCCGCCATACCGCTTCCACCATCCCTCAACCTCAATTGCATTGCGGAAAATATCACGATGAAAGGCGACTGGATCGCGGCGGGAAACAGAAGCGCCGCGATGCACTCGGTACCAGGCCATCAAGCCAGGACTATAGACGAAGCGCCCACCGTGTAAAGCACAATCCAGGGCAAAGCGGGCATCCTGAATAACCGGTAGATGCTCCTTCCATCTACCAACACGTTCAACAATGCTGCGCCGGAAGAGATAGGCGGCCGGCGGGCACCAGAAATAAGTGAAGAGCGCAACCTCAGCATCTACTGGCAACAGGCGCTGCATAAGCCGGCCAGGGTAAAAACTGCCGTCAACCTGCTCTTCCAGACGCTGCCAATCTCCATAGGCGACATCCGCCTTACTCTGTTCAAGTAGGTGTACCTGCGCCATCAGTTTTCCAGGTGCGAGCAAATCATCAGCATCGAGGTATTGAATATATCTGCCACTGGCAATACGAGTGCCTATATTACGGGCATGACTTGGTCCCCTGTTTGACGTACGGATCAGCCGCGCATCTGGAAACTTCGCTGCGATGAGGTCAGAACCCTTGTCATTTGAACCATCATCGACAACAATGATCTCGCAATCCGGAACTGCCTGATCATAGACACTCTGCAAAGTCTGACATATCCAACGTTCCGCATTGTAGTAGGGTATCACGACTGAGACTGTAAGCAAAGCCCTAAAACTCACTTTTCTTCTGATAATGTTTGGTGTCAGGGTTTAGCAGATGCCGGCGCATATCTCTTTGGAACAAACTCGATCGTTACTATATGCTTATGAAAGTAGACGTTTTAAATCTGGTCGTGAACGAAGTACTGCCAAATAGTGTGCAGGCCTGAAATCTTCATATCGCCAGTTGTAATCACGAAAGTCAACATAGTTCGGATATATTTTTCCTATCCAGAATTTCTTGCCGAGTAGATCGTAATAATCCCTCAACAAAATCCTGGTATCGACACTGAATGGCCCAAATTCAAAGTAGAGTAAGTGAACCATTTCTTTTTCTAGAGATGAATTCAGCCCCTTAAGTACAGCATACTCTGTGCCCTCAACATCGATTTTCAACAGGTCGATCTGTTTTATATCTTTCTCTTGCACATATTCATCGCCTGTTTGAAGCCTTGCTGAGATGACTTGATGTAAGTGTTGCGGAAAACGATTTCTGTCACAGGTCAGATCCGTGTGATCAGGATAGTAATACATCTCAATACATTTATTACTATCGGACAAGCCTCTATTATTGAGGTGTATTCGCTGCTTACATAACCGCGATATTTGCTGTTGAAGTTGCAGGAAGGTTACTGGTGCAACTTCGAAAGCATGTATATTTGCTTGAGGAAATAGATTCGTCACGAAACACGACCAATTACCGATATGAGCGCCAACATCAAATATGCATTTTACGTCTATCCCAGAAAGTTTTCTTAGCAATTCATATTCTCCATTTTCTACAGGATTGTAGTTATGGTTTTCATAAATGGAATGAAAAGATGAAGCCAATTTAGCTACTACTTTGATGTAAGTTGCACGTCGTTGCCTGACTATTGTTCTTTGGATGTTTTGCATCAGCGCATTGCGCGATTGACGCAAGCACTGTTGCAAAGATTTCGTATGCATATCTATTAAGAAATTCTTATGTTAGTATACGAAGGTAACAAAGTAGAGCTACCACCAACCACTACCGTCAATAATAATGTATTCCAGGTTTGGATAGACCTGCAACAACACCAAACGGATCATCTCCTCAATGAACTGGCCATGATTGTACGATTGAGTAACAATGCTGATGCGCGGCCATGTCCAGCCGTTTAACATCTTGCACAAAAATCATGTTAGAGGACTATAATTGGGGCATATAATCTTCTGTATAACAAGTAATTCCAACATTGTGGACCGTGGCAAGAATCAAGTCAATTTGTTTTGCTGTTAAATTACTACGCCAACCCGTTAATGGATCCCTTCCTTGCGCAACATTAGAATAGTTTTTTGTTGTTGAACTGGGCTTGCGCAACTGGAGGCTTGCCGTTTTTGGGATAGGCTCATCTAAATAGTTAAATAGACGCAGGATCTCTTCATTTCCATGTGTGACCATACGTTCATATGTTGTCAACAACCAGGCTGGATCTCGTTTTTGCAGTGGTATGAGATTTTGGATTGCCCAAAAGAAGGCGAGTAACTCCTCAAGAGAATGCAGGGTTTCTGAGATTGGTTTCAAGTAAGGATAATCTTCTAATAATTTTTGCGGCACTAGAGTGGGCATACTATCCCTGGTTATGCTGCTCCAGGCTCCGTGAAGCATCTGGGATGATACGACTGCACAAGGATGACGTAACATCAGAATAGCTCGTACTGGAAACAGTTCTAGTATCCATGAAAGTATCATATTTGCATTAACAAATTTGATTATATACCGGCGTAAGTAAAATATTTGTAGTGCATCGAAATATCTAGGATGCACTAACCGTGTTGAAAGATCTGCGCCTGTAAGAATATCATACATGTATTGTTGCTGTCTCGCTGAAGAATCAAAACGAAAGCTTGGATAGTTCTGCCAGGTAAAGCCAAATTGCTTGCAAATAGGGTTATTTCCGGGATGTAGTGGTTCCCACAGTATCTGGGAGCCAGGTAATGTAGAAATGAGTTCCGCCAACCATGTCGAACCCCCTCTAGGAGAACTTGCAACTATAATCGTTTGACGTATATCGTAATTACTTTTTCGTAAATCACTATAAACTTTTAGCAAGAGGGCAATCAGATACTGGCGTGTTTTCTGGGCTGTCCCATACACTTTTTTGTGCATTAGTGATCTCCAAAGATGATGGTTAAACATGGGGTCGATGCGTGCTGATGTCTAAAAGGTGTCGGGCGTACCTGCATGTGGCAATTATGGCCGCTTTGTGGCGACTCGCACGCCCGACAGCGCCATTCCAGTGCATGAGATTTCTATAAAACGGTAGTGTACCAATTTTGGACTCTGGAAACGAAGTATGTATTGAACCCTATACAAGCTGATAGCGCAAAGCGACTTGACCGGACACTGACCGCAGTTGAGCATCATTTGATGGTACGCACCGAACGACATGTCGCTGGCAAAACCACAACCAGTCTCAAAAACCCTCCTGTAACAAGATCAGGACACAGGCCAATTGAACGAACACGAGAAAATTGTTGCTGTAGTATTCGTAGCGCTCCACCAACCGGCGAAAGCTCTGGAGCCAGGCAACCGTCCGCTCGACCTTCCAACGCCGCCTGGCCCGACGCAGCGTTCGCCCGTCCTGGGTCTTCCGTTTGCGATTGCGGCGGTGTGAGGCGATCATTGCGATATGGTGTGCTGCCAGATCCGCATCCAGGGCATCGCTATCATAGGCTTTGTCGCCGATCAATCGCTCCGGCATCGCATCCGTGAACAACGAGGCCAGCGTATCCTGGACCTGGGTGACCTCGTGGCGATTGGCGGCTTCGAGATGCACGCCAATGGGCACACCGTTCGTCTCAATGATCAGCATCAACAGTGCGAGTGCATCAGCACACTGGTGCTACAACTGTGGTGAGCAGAAACCGTTTCATAGAACGCTCAGAGGCTATTTAGATATTCGTGTCCGACGGCTTTACAAAGGCTCAAAACCACATGTCGGCAATTCCTGCGATTTGGCTTTCTGAAGGCCAGAATCGATAATATCTAAACAGCCTCTCAGGGATTTTGAAAGATGTGCCGTTTTATCTTTGCTGGTAATACTAGCCTTAGCAATAGCTTAATGCAAGCTTTAGAATACAGTGAAATGGGATACGCACGGATTGCCTTACCAAAGTGATCAGCGGCTTCTGCCTGCTTTCCGGAGAAATACATCGCCAGACCGGAGCGATACAACGATTGTGCCAGTGCTGTCCGAAAACCATTGCTAATGTTAATGCGCTGGTGCCAAGAAACCTTAGATAAATACGGTAATATGACTGCAAAAGCTTCCTGCAACGCCTTACTGTTGTCACGCCAGGTTTTTGCATCAGCATGGAAACGCAGTTGTGCCAGGCAAGCCGGCAAATAGTGCAAGGTGTACCTTTGGCGCAGGCGAAGCCAGAAATCGAGATCCATCGTATAGTGCAGATGTGAATGTAAGCCTCCGACAGACAGGTAGGCCTGGCGACTGAAAAAGACGGCTGGCTGTGGCAGATATTTACCCTGGTGGTAGAGCAAAAGCTCATAGAATGAATAGTCGCCGGCTTTCACATAATATATGCTGCGATCGTTCTGCGTACTCACGAACTCGCCATCACCGGTAAGAAAATGGCAATTCTCATGCTTGCAAAAGTATGCGGCAACTTGCTGCAAAACGTTTGGCAACAATAGATCATCAGAGTTTAGCCATGCCAGAATATGTCCAGTGGTGTGACGAAATCCTTTCTGGATGGCATCAGTTTGACCGGCATCGTTTTCGCTTACCCAATATGTCAGCCATGGTTCATACTTACGAATGATATCAACACTGTTATCGGTACTACCACCATCAATAATGATATACTCCAGGTTTGGGTAGCCCTGCAACAGCACCGAGCGGATCGTCTCCTCAATGAACCGGTCCTGATTATACGATGGAGTTACAATGCTGATGCACGGCCAGGGCCGGCCATCGGGCATAGGTGGCGGCAGCGGCGGCGTGACCTCGGCCCAGGGCCAGCCGGTTTTACCGGGTGGTGGGGGGGGGAGATTGTTCAAGTTTGCTTCAAGCATGAGATTTTCAGTGGGTCAGGTTATCAAGTTTACAGGTTGCAGGTTGTCCTATTGCAGCAAGGTTACGTATTACTCTTCGACGGTATTAGCCGTTGATACGCGCTAGAGGTACCGCCGCGCCTGTACCTCCAGCGCGTATTCCTCAACGGCGACGCGCCGGGCGTTGCGGCCCATTGCGCCAGAGGTTGTTCCGGAAAATCTGGAATTGTCGGAGTTACGCCACAAGACTACGAAAAGAGCGACAGATACTCAACTTTTGGGAATACTTCGAGTTTTCCGCCTATGGTTGCATCGACGATCGATCTTCCCGATTGCTCAAACACCTGTTTTGCGACCTGGTACGCAGCTTCTGAGCCCTCCAGATCCGGTAATTGCCAGCGAAATCCTTTGCCGAAATAGCCAGGGTGGAAGTGGTTCGGATCGTCACCTTCTGATACAACGGTTGTATGGGGTTTGCCCTGGGTAGTGAACGAGTGATCAACACCGATCAAGATCACCTGCTGAAAGCCCATGTAGTATGCGATTTGCATCGCGGCGTAGGTTACAGTGTTGCCTTCCTTAATACCACGAACAATGTTGTGAAAGAAGTGTTGCTTTCCATTGCTACGAATGAACATCATTTTTTGGGTGAAGTTTATGACATCTCGTGAATGCCAGCTAATGAAACTGGGAATGAAAAGTTGTTCGATTTCTAAAGCACATTGTTCGATAACCAGACGGTTAATGGCAACGTAGTATGTGGTGGTGAAGCCCAGTTGATCAAAAAGTAGGTAAATTCGGTTCAGGCCAAACGTGACTTCATTCCGCAAAAGCGACAGGTCCGTTTGTTTGAGACTTGGGCCGTTGCCGATAATGAAGCAGCGCTGCCCCCGGTGCTTGTTTTTGTACTGTCGAATGCGCCAGACACTTGCCAACATTCTCGGATCCAGATAAGTCTGAACAGTCTGCCGGCGACAAGCATACTCATAATATCCCCGAGACATGGTGTTACATATGCCAGCAGGTAGCATACGTTTCGCGGCGAATTTCAGGGTATTCATTCAGTACTCAACCTCGCAGTCGCACCCCCATCCACTACTAGCGCCTGGCCGGTGATGAATGATGACAACTGACTATCAGCCAGAAATAGGATTGCCCGCGCAATCTCTGCTGGTTGACCAACCCGCCCAATAACATGGCGGGCACCCAGACCGCGCACCAGTTCAGTGAGATCATCACCCTCCACATGGCCGCGGCGCAGGCCGGCATGGAGCATCGGTGTATCAACTGCACCGGGAAGAACTGCATTCACCCGGATCGTATCTGGTGCCAATTCAATAGCCAGAGCTCGGGTAAGAGCAAGCAAGGCACCTTTACTGGCTGCGTAGGCCGCAATATTTGCTGATGTGGCAACGGCGTGAACTGAACTTACATTAACAATGGCACTGGCTCGATCGCGCATCAGGTGATGCGCATGACGAATCGCCAGATAGACTGAACGAATATTGGAGGCCATAACAGCATCCCACTCGTCGGGAGTTGTTTCAACAAGTGGTTTACAGATCTGGATGGCGGCGTTGTTGACCAGAGCATCTAGACGGTTATGCTCCGCCGCTACTTCAGTGAAAATGCGCTGGGAGTCTTCGATATCGGCAATATCGGCATGGATCAGTTGCTGGACTCCAGGAATATCATCTTCCACGCGCCGATCTACTCCAACCACATACCATCCCGCATCGGCAAATGCCTGTGCGGTGGCACGGCCAATGCCGCCCGCAACGCCGGTAATGACAATAACCCGGCTCATTGGTGCTTCTCCAGTTCTTCCAGCAAGCAGCGAATAGTATTGTGATGGACATGTTCACGGGCCGCCACACTACTGTTTGAATTATGCGGAGCCAAAAGCACATTGTCCATACCACGCAACGGACTATCCGTTGGGAGTGGTTCTACTTCAAAGACATCAAGTGCTGCGCCGGCAATGTGCTTTGCTTGCAATGATCGTACCAGCGCTACCCCATCAACAATTGGACCGCGGGCAGTGTTGATTAATACCGCTGATGGTTTCATCAACGCAAATTCAGCCGTGCTGATTAAGTGGTAACTGGTCGGATTGAGATTGCAGTTCAGGCTGACAAAATCTGCCTGGCGCAGAAGTTCTTCCTTCGCCAGCATTGTTATTCCAGTTGCAGTAAGAAAATCGGCAGGCATCTCGGCAATATCATTGCCCAGCACCTGCATCCCAAAGGCCATTGCCCGACGAACCACAGCCTTGCCAACGTTGCCAACGCCAATCACGCCCAGGGTACATTCATGCAGAGCAAGCCCAGATGTTTTTTGCCACTTTCCCTGATGCATGGCCCGGTTTAAGATTAACAGGTCACGCGCAAAACAGAGCATATAGCCCAGCACTGTGTCCGCAACCGGCTCACTGAAGGCATTCGGTGTATTACGAACGGCAATGCCCAGTTGCCGGCAGGCCTGCTGGTCAATTGAGTCGATGCCGGTACCCCATTTTGCCAGCACTTTGAGTTTAGGCGCAGATCGAAGCACGCGTTCGGTGAAACGGTCATCACCGCAGATAACACCGTCTATATCACCAATCCAGTTGAGCAATTCTGCCTCATCCAGTCGTTCAGTTACGGGCGGGATAACCAGTTCAATATCACGTTCGGTGAAGATCGCGCGAAACCGCTCAATCTCGGGTTGCATATATGGCGCGGTTATCAGCACTTTCCAGCGCATCAGGGTGTATCCTCGCTACTCTGCTCGATAGACTGCGTATAGAGGAACTCTGCAACCCGAAAATCCAACTCTTCATCAATGTCCCAGGCTTCACGCCGATCAATCTCGAACATCAGCGGACGTATACCAATGCGGTTGCGATAGGTTTCGAGTGAAGACCGGGTGAATATGTAGAGACAGGAATTTTCTTCATAGATCGGTGGCAAGTCCTGCGTACGCAGGAGAATTGCCGGGTTATGATTGACTGCGCGTGTCAGGCTGTCCCATAACCGGGTTTGCAGGCGGGTCACTGTAAAGAGTGAGTCATAGACCGAGTAATCTGCCAGAAATCGTTCAATCGCCTGCGTGATTGTCTCCGTGCTTAGAAGTGGGTTCGTACTATGCGTCTGCACATAAACGTCGGCCTCAACCTGAGCAACATCATGCAGAAGGATATCATTCGTTGGCATGGTATCAGCACGCAGATGTTCCGGTCGTTCTAATAGACAAACCTCTGGAAAATGTTGCGCTATATCGTCTTTCAACACCGGACTGTCTGTGTCAATCACCACAGTCGTAATGAGCGGGCAGGCCAGCAGGCTGCGAACAATATAGTGATAGAGAGGACGACCTGCCAGGGAACGATAGTTTTTACCCGGCACGCGTTTGCTCGTGTGGCGCATCGGCACCAGGGCTGCAATACGTCTACTGCTACTTGATAATGTGGGTGACATATTTTTTCATGGCTCAGAAACCTCTATGACAATGACCGTAGCAGAGCGCGGGCTGGCGCACCATCGGCTCCGACCAGTTTGAGCGGCAGACAGAGCAGTTCATACACACCCGGTGTGACATTTGAAAGATTTAAACCTTCGACAATGACGACCTCAGCCTGCAGGAGGATCTGATGTGTCAGCGGACCATCGTGGTAACGTTGGATTGACAGGTAATCAATGCCGATCAGCCTGATGCCACGATCAACCACCCACTGTGCAGCAGCGCTATTGAGAGCAACATAATCTTCGCAGAACGCACCCGCGTCCTGCGCCCACCACTCCGAATTGCGGGTGCGCAGCAGAAGCCGACTAACATCTGCCGGAAGCTGCACGCTATCCAGCACTGCGGCGGTAATTGTATGCAACTCTGGCAAATGGACAACATAAGCCGGACCAATGAGCACATCCAGATCCAATTGCTCAATCGTGTTTCTGTCCTGCATAAAATGAAAAGGCGCATCGACGTGGGTACCGACATGCACCCCACAGGACATCTGCGAGACATTGGCTACACTGCCGTCTTCAATACGCTGGACGCGCTCGACGCGTAGCGCCGGATCACCGGGCCAGATTGGAGTATTTCCGTGAAGTGGCAGTGAAATATCAATCAATTTGCTCATCGAGCCAGTTTTTCCACTGATAAGCGAGCATAATCAATGTGCTGTTCCGTAATCTTTTCTGCCGTAAGCGTCAGTTTGTGGCCTGGGAGGTTGGGATAATAAAACGTACGCTTGAGTTGACTGCTAAGGGAATTGTTGCCGGAGCACACGCCGGATTGCGGCGTTGGCATTATTGCAGAAAGGATGCTCCTGCTTCAAACAAGACCGTGCCGGAAACCAGCGCGCAAAAATCTGTTGCTCCGAGTACGTTCGTTTGCTCATTCCCGCGCTGCCGCCCATAGACCAGTGCCATGTCCGGATCGGCGAAGGGCGCCAGCAGTTGCTCCAACCAGTCTTTGTAGATCGGATAGACATGGGCGCTGGCTATAACAATGAACTCACCGCTGGCAGCACTGCAACCCAGGTGAGCGACCGTCCGAAGGAAACCTGCTCCGGCTCAATCGACAGAATCCGCACCGGGTAGCGCGCCGCAGTTGCGAGCGTGGCATCAGTCGAACCTGAGTCCACCAGGATGATCTCAACATCACGCAGGGTCTCCTGCATAATGCCGCTTAACAGGCGCCCAATATGTTCTTCTTCGTTGTAGCAGCGGATGACTATAGATACGGGCATATGACTCTATGAAAAGCGACTTGAATGCTGCAACATATATTGACGTAATCGCTGAACCGCAATACGGCGGACGGATGCGGTTTTCCAGAATAGCGGTGGCAACAGTAGTTGAGCTATTCGATTTCTTCTGGAAGGAAAGATTCTGGAGTCCAGGACTTTCTGGATGGTTGATCTATTGGATTCTGTCAGATCTGGCAACTCAGGCAGTAGGCGAGATGTTTTCTGTTGCAGATCTAGTGGATAGTTGAGCAAATCCAGCAGTTGACCAGATACTTTCACTACCTGTTTCTGCTGAGTTCTGGTGAGTGTATTGGCCCATCCTCCGGCTTTTCCTTGTCGCACATGACATGGATTTCGTGCTTTCATTGCATCGAAAGCAACGTTTTGTCTAATACGTTCTATCTCTTCTGTATCTAGTTGAATATCCAGATATCCAAGCAGATTGCACAATTCATTATCAAAATCAGCAAGTAAGCGTTCATAAAACACAAAGTAGATATTGAGTTGCCCCTTATTAAGCAAATGGTTGCCAACATGTTGTACCCAATATTCAGTCATTCCCGGCAAATTTTTGGCGAGAAAAGTCTCAAAATCAGGTTCATTATGCGGAATGAATCTGCGCGAATACGGCGTAAAGGCAAATTTCGCCATTGAGATAGCAACATCTCGCGGATCACGGATGATATACACAATTTTATCAAAATGAGGGAGAACCTGTCTGCTTTTTGAACATATCGGAGAGTGTGTCCAGACATGACGACATTGATCAAGGTATGTTGCAATATCATCAATTGGATACCGAAAGATAGTACTTATCCGATAATAACACCCTTGTTCAGTGATATCGAGGACATCGATGTTTGCCTGCTCATCATGGCTTAGCGGCCATGTTTTTGCGATTTCTCGTATCGGATGTGATTGAATAAAGCTTCTTTGCGCAATAGAAGCACTATCCAGGGAATTTTTTAAAATACGGTAGAGCCAATAGTTGCCACTTTTAGCTACACCAGACTGCAGAACTACCATTGATTAGCCCTATCTATACCTTTATAAACACACAGATCACTTTAGTAAATTATTTCGTGCCATACAGACAAAAAGTGCTGCAAGTTTAGTTACATTTGCTAGTTTTCCTGCGAAAAATTACATGTTCCTGACCATCTCTCAAAGCGTAATATTGCTGTTCATATCCTGCATTCTCCAGGATCTGAATACAATCGTTTGAAGATGAGCCGAATCCCGACAAAAATGAAGGGTGCAACTCAATAAAGATGCACCGGGGTGAATAAGAACTATTTAACAATTGCTGCATACCTCGTAAAGCCAGGATCTCTGCTCCTTCAATATCTAATTTAACTAATGCAGGCTTTGGAATACGGTTATCTGCTATGGCGTTATCAATACAGTCCGTTTCGACCACCACAGAACCACGCTTACCAACAAGCCTCAGGCTTGGCGATAAACCTTGCACACCATCGGTATAAAGTATCTCGGTTCCTCGTCTATCCGAGACCGCCCAAGATACTACTTGAATGTGCGTTTCGAGCCTGTTTAAAGCAATATTTTTGATCAATCGTTTGCGATATGCAGGATCAGGCTCAAATGCAACCACTTCTTTTGCTCCCAGGAGTACCGTATGCAGTGTATAAAGTCCAACACAGCTACCTATATCAAAAACGATATCGCCGGGTCTCACTTCTGCCAGAAAAAGGCGCACAAAATCTTCTTCTTCACCCAGTCTCTCAACTCTTACGCTCTCTATAGGACCAGTAATCTCGAATTGGCAACCTCTAGATGTAAATTGGGTTAGTCTCACACAGTAAGGATACTTTTTAGTGCGGTTCAGTTTTCTTCGCAAACCACGGTATATAGACAACAGCTGTGGAGGCAGAAGTTTTTTGGTAAATTTCTTCATAGCGATTGAAGCAGCTATATGTTATATGTTATATATAGCAATGTCATTGGAGTTGTAAATCAGGTATCGTGCTGCCTTTAAGCTACTGGCATCCATCTGAAGGCAGCACTACAGTTTGAAATAGTATTGCTATACAGAGTTTGTTATCGATTTTTCTGAACTGGAATTTACACAATCCGACTGCATTGTTATCTTATTCCATCACCATTTTCAAAAAAGATTACAGAATTTTTATTGAATGATTTTATCTGCCAGTCTGCATGTAAATAAAAAACACCATGTTGAGATCCGAGTTTGAAGCCTGTTCCATAGACATCGTTTTCTATCACCATGAATGAAGTCGCATTTTCGACAAAATCAACTCGCATGACCCGAGGTATATTCACAGATACATGTATAGAGTATGATCCTGATGTGAAAGGTAATTGAGGTATATGCAATATGGCCTGTTCACTGTGTGTTCTTGGGTAATCGACATGAGAGCAAGCCATTGCTGTATTTACACTCGTGACGCGTTGTCCATTTTCTGCGTCAAACATGACACCGATTGTAAGCCCAGAA
>Ga0006883J46559_1001404_pt1 | contig 20052 bp, 19 predicted proteins | sample ElkSlonscriptome_7_FD_46559 | JGI IMG/M metagenome (IMG submission 46559) | reverse complement strand
CGTTTGACAGCGCCGAATCTCAACACGCCCATGTCCCTTGTTGACCGTTTCGGCACGATCATGGGGTACATCGACAAACCCAACTTCATCACACCCGGCAAACAATTCATCCAGGTCTTGCAGCATCGTTTTGTGGTTGCCTTTGACCGCCAGCAAATAGTCTCCACCTTGCTTAACGATCTGTTCGGCAATGGGCGTTTGCGTTCCCATGGCATCAATCGTCACCAATGCGCCCTCTAAGACCAGCACCTTCAGCAATTCGGGTATAGCGGTAATCTCGTTGGATTTATCGTCCGTTTTCACCTGTCCCAGCATCAGTTTCACCTCACCGACCCAGGCACTGACTAAATGCAAGGGGCTTTTTCCCTGAGACACATCCCCTGAGCCACGCAGGACTTTGCCATCTATGCGTATTTGTAAATCCGTGATTGCCGTCGCTATGCTGGTCACCCAATTTTGAAATCCCGCTTCCAATTCGGTTGGATTGAGCCGTGCAAAGACATCGCTCAACGTATCATGTGACGGTATCCCATGTGGTAGCGTCAGAAACGTTTCTAACCAGTCTCGCTTGCTTTCACCATATTCTTCAATTTCTACCCACGTATTCGCGCCTGATAGCACTGCACAAATCGTCAACGGCAAGATGTCACTTAACAGATGCCGCTTTCCTTGATCGCGGCGCGGATCATTTACATCGGCGAAATGGGTCATCAGGGCAATTTTCTCAGTCATTGTTTTTGCTTCTGAGTTTACATCACCTTTTTAGAACGCGATTGCCCTGGGAGGGAATCGCTTTTTCCCCTCGCCACCGCTTCGCTTATGTATGAAAGATGAGAGCAAGAATGAGCGTCACCTATGACGCGCTCAAAAAAAGCCGGTGGGTATTTGCCCCCCGGCTAGATACGTTAGTTAATCTTCTAGATCGGCGTCGCCAGTGTTTTCCAGCCATGTGATCCACACGCTGTAGAGCAATGCCCCGAACGGGAGCAAAACCAGCGCGGTCATGAACAGAAAAACCGGATCGAGCATGATCTCCCAAAAATCGGTAATCATGGGTTAATCTCCTTAGTCTTCATCCATTACATCGACACGTTCTACACTGAAAGAGGCGATGATCTCGTCAATAGCGGCGGTGAACGCTTCGAACTCGTCATCAGGCAACCCGGAATAGAAGGCGAAAATCGGCACAGAATAAGTGAAGTAGGTATCTGCCGTGAAGATGATGTTGGTGTAATCTCCCGGATAACTGCCGACCTGTTGCCAATATTGCGGGCGAGAGAGCGCGTCGATATGGAAAATCTCGGCGCGGCGGGTGCGGGGTTCTTCCGCTTCGACCTCATCATCGGCGTTATCAGCGGCGGGCAGATCACGCACACCCGTCACCTCGTCGATAAAGGCAAATGTGATGCTGTTGCCCTCGCTGATCGTCTCGAACTGACCGACCCACTCTTCGGGAACAGTCACCGACACGGCATATTGCGGACCTTCGCCGGTTTCGTCAAGGTATTGCATCACGCGGACGACTTCAGTATCCTCGACGGCTTCGTACTCAAGCGCGGTACTGAAGGCACTACTGCCACAGCCCACCAGCACGAAAATAAGAGAGCTAAAAAGTAATAAACGGTACCGGACTGCCATAAAAACCTCCATGCAGGAATTTAAAATGCGAGTTGATCTGCTGGAATTTCATCAATACCAGACCAGGGCATACGAATTTCGCTCACTGTCAGGCGGCTTCTCCAGCGGAAGACCAGCAGTAAAACGACGGTGAGCAACAGCACCAGCGAACCGACATAAACGGTGGTATACCCGGTGACGACACTACCCGTAATTTGCTCGAACAGGTCACGCACCAGACCACCACCGATCACACCGATGCCCTGTGCCATCGCCTGAACAATGCCCCAAAGCCCTAAAAATAGCCCGGCGTGGGTGATGTCCGTCAAGGACATGACCAAAATGACACTACCAACCAGGAATATACCGCGCCCCATACTGACCATGCCGACCCCGATGCGGAACGAATCGACGGTTTCTAAGCGGCTGGCGTAGCTAATCAAGCCGAAGCCGATCAGCCCTACCGTACAGCCGACGCCGATCAGCGTGACAGGCGTGATCTTGCGCCACAGCATCCAACCACCAGAGCCGACACCAACAATGGTCATCAAGCCCCATAACGCCGTCAGTTGCATCGTGGAGGACACGCTCATGCCAAGCACCTGCCCGCCGTAGGGTTCCAGCAGGACATCGTGGGTGGCAAACGCCATCGTTGCGAAGAAAATGATGCCAAACAACACCTGTAAGGTGCGCTGACCGCCAAGTTTCTGCAACGCTTCGCGGAGCGACATCCGCACTTTGACCGTCTCCATCTCAGAGATGATCGTCCCATCGCGGTTGAGGCGTTCCTGCCCCCATAGCGCTATCACGGTCAGCACCACGAAGATCAACGCCGACGCCTGCATCACCTGAACCAGCAGTTCGTGTGAGTAATCTTGCAACAGTGCGCTGACGATCACCGCGCTGACCATCGTGCCGAGCATCAGCATAATCCACAGCACAGAAATCACTTTACCGCGTTCGTGCTTGGGCGTGATGTCGCTGACCAACGCGAGGTAAATCGTCTCCACGATGTTGATGCCTGCACCGTAAGCGACGAAAATCGCCGTACAGATGAGCATCGCCGGAAAGAAGCCGATGAACCCATCGCCACTCAGCAAGATCAACGCGAAGGGCGCACACGCCAGCCCGCCAAAGGTGAGCATCACCCCCAGTACGACATACGGTGTCCGCCATACGCCTTTCGCCCGCGCCTTATCAGACCGATAACCGATCATCACACGGATGGGCGAAATGAAGTAATGCAATGAGATCAAAAACCCCACTGCCACTGCCGGGATGTTCAAATCGGTAATCAGCACACGGTTCAACGTGCCGGAGATCGGCGCGAGAGTCAGTCCGATTCCAAATTGAATCAACCCGAGTCGAAAAATACTAGACCACCATTTGGCGCGTGGGTGGTTGTTAAACCAGGTAGCAATCGGTTTCGTAGCGTAAGCGAACGCATCAAGTAGCAAGATGAGCAGTACTTTCATGTGTTTTCCTCGCTTTCTCTACGATTCCAGATTGACCAAGTTATGATTCGTCGTCATCTGTCGGGTAACGCCCAGAGACCAACCGTAATTGTAATTCTTCCAGCCCCGCCCAATCGCCCCGTGCGGCGAAACTCGCCTGTTCCGCCCAGGATTCCGCGCTGGGTGCAAAGTTGATTCCGGCGGCGGCGAGTGCGGCGGCGAAGTCTTCTATGGTGGCGGCGGCGACCTTCGTGAAGGTATCCAGCCCGGCATCGATTAACGCGGCGGCGACCTTCGGACCGATGCCTTCCAGCCGCGTCAGTTGATCCGGTTCGCTGGCGGGTGTCTCTGCCGGGGGATCATCGGTGACTTTCGGCTCATCGGCGGGCGGTAACGGCTTGGCGGCAGGCGGCGGCAAAGTCGGTGAATCGCTAACGACAGTTGGCGTCACCGTGACCACATCCCCGGACGGCGTTTCCATAGTTTTGGGGCGATCAACCCTAACCGGAACATCATCTTCTAATTGCTCAATCTCATCGCGCATATCAATACGACGAACATACGTTCGGCGTGCGCTGAGATCGGTCAGAACGGCGAAGACAATAAACCCACCGACGGTCAAGAATAACGGACCGTAACAGATGAGTAACGCGGATACATCTATAGTTTCCCAGAACATTGAACAACTCCAATCGTGCTGTTTTTATAGTCGCAAAAAGTTGCGTAATAATGCCATATATTCGTCGGGCTTCTCGATCATCGGCATGTGTCCACATTGGTCGATCCAGTGGACGGTACAATCGGGAATGATGTCCGCAGTAAATTCGACGTTTTCCGGCGGCATCACCTTATCCTGACGACAGGCGATCATAAGTACCGGGACGCGGATATGCTCACCTGTCGCGGTAATCGCTGGATTGGGCGCGTCATCCGCACAAGCGGCGGCAGTGGCGGCGTCCAATTGCAGATAATCCAGTAAGCCCCGGCGCAAAAGCTCATGGTCATCCGGCACATTATGAAAATAACGGGTCGCCATGATCTCCGGCACACCCGGCACGGATGCCAGCCATGACGGACGGTACGCCATTGTCACCTTAAACACGCGCATAATCGCTTTGTAAATGCGCTCTTGCGCGGCGTTCTTGAAAAAGCTCAGGGAAGTCAATACGATGCGTTCCACTTGCTCTGGACGTGAATCCGCCAGAAGCAAGGTCATCGCACCGCCCATCGAATGCCCGACCACCTGAACCTCATCGACACCCAGTTCGTCCAGTAGCAGGTGTAATGCCTCCACCTGGTCAAACATATTCTGTGCCTTACGTACCGGCTGAGAACGCCCCGTTCCCGGCAAATCCGGCACGATGACCATCACGTTTTCCGCCAGTTGCTCGGCAGTGGGGTGCCAGTAATTGCCTGTGCCGCCCCACCCATGCACCAGTAAAACCGGTGGATTCGATGATGGGTGTGCTGGTTCCCAGATGTCACACACCAGGGGTCCGTAGGCACGGTCAATGGTAATCGTGCGGTGTGTGGTCGTTACAGGTATCATCAAATCAGTCACCTGCCGGGAGATGCCCGGCGTTATTATGCAAATCAGCTTGAGAATCGCCCTTGCCACGTTTCGTAAATGACCGGACGACCCGGTTTAAGAGTGTTGCCGGGAGGGGCAACATCAATAGGGCGTGTTCCAGGATACCTAGCGCGATCATCGTCGCCACCAGAATCAACCCGACTTCCGTCTCTGCCGTAATGCCCGGTGTGAGCGCACGGTAGAACATCACCAATGCGACACCCGATGACACCACAATCGACACCGGAAAGTAGATGTTGCTGGTGCGACGGCTCAAGAGGTTATCCAGATGTTGGAACTCGTTCGGCAGTAAATCCAGCCGGAAGTTCCGCACACCGAGAAAGACGTTGAGCTTCGCGCTACTGTGCATAATCCACATCGCCAGATAAATCCATAGCCCCCAGCGATTAGGATAATTCCACGTCGCCACTGCGAGGACGATGGCACATGCTAATGCCAGCAGTTCATGATAGATCAGCGACGACAAAGCCACCCGAAAGCGCACCGCCAGCGAGTGATGCCAGACGATTTTCTCCGGCAAAGGGCGCGGACCTGTCACAAACCCTAGATAATACCCCGAAACCAGCCACCCCCAGATGACCACGCCACACGTCACCGAGGCGTAGACCGCCAGCATATCCGTCGAATCGCGTAGGGCGATCAACACGACCAGCGCGACCAGCGCACCGAGTGTTGAACCGGCGAACGCCAACCGCATTAGCAGAGGCGAACGTCCATAGACCGCCATGATCGTCACTGTGGAAAACCACCACAGGAAGACCGCGAAAATCAGAGGTAATGCCAGCATCAGATTGCGACTTGCCTCCAGGGTAGATAATGACGCACCTGTGAGGCGACGATATCGCCCGTCATCCGCATTTGCGCCAACCAGGGGACAGGGGTCATCTGTTTGTACATATACGACTCGAACGTCAGTTGTTGCACGTCGAGGTTACGGCACATATCCGTAAAGACTTCCATTTGACGCTGGTTGCCGTAGCCCCATTTTTGGAGCCAGCGGAGGAAGCGGTACATCAAACCGTACTCCTGCCACCATTCCTGCTCATAGCGACTGAGCGCGGCAAGCGAAGCGTCAGGCAGTGATTCGATCAGGACTTGCGCGGCGCGTTGTGCGCTTTTCATCGCCCAGTAAATGCCCTCACCGGATGTCCCGGCAACCAACCCGGCGGCATCACCGACCAGCATCACGCGGTCAAACGCCATCTGGTCACGCGGATGGATAGGAAGCGCGTGTGCTTCTTCCATGTAGATTTCGCCGCCTTCAATCTCACGTGCGATACGCTGTTTGAGATTGGTAAGGTGCTGGCGCATTTCACGGGTTTTACCGGGTCCCGCGCCGAGTCCTACCGCGACATGATCCGCCTTCGGGAACACCCACGCATACAGATCAGGGCTAACACGTTGTCCTAAATAAAGATGTGCGGTATCCGCCCAATTCTGCATTACATCATCCGGCAGTCGAATTCGTTCCTGGATGGCGACACAGAGAGGAATGCGGGGTAGACCAAGTAGCTTTGCTGTCGTTGAGTAGGCACCATCCGCGCCGATGACCGCCTGCACACGCAGAGTCTCCGGTTTGCGGGAGTCCTTCGGCATATAGGTCGCCATCACACCGTCCGCCTCGACCTCTAATCCGGTCAAACGCGCCTCGATCAGAGTCGCGCCGTTGGCAACGGCACGTTGGCGCAGGAACGGGTCGAGGTCTTCGCGGCACGCCATCGCCACATAGTCGTTGTGGCGGTCTTCCAAGCCAGTCACGCGAATGTTCGCAGTGCGCTCGGAAGGCGAATGAATCTTCGCATTATGGACTTTGCGCGAGATGAGCGTCTCCGGGATGTCAAATTCGTCAAATGCCACCGGCGGTAGCGCACCACCACACGGCTTGACCCACGATAAGTCTTTTTCCAGCAGTACAACCGGAATACCGGCTTTCGCAAGTGTATTGGCGGCGGTTGACCCACCAACAGATGCTCCGACAACAAGTACAGGGTCTAGCATACAGTTCCCCCTAACAATAAAATTACACGTTTATAAAGCACTCAAGCCGAACGCGGCGGCAAGCATCCCCCATACGAAGAAGCTGACGCCAATCGCGCTGAACTTGAGGTAGTTCTCCTCCGGGTCTTTGATGAATTGGCGTTGTACCGGCAGTTGCACCAGAATGATCCCAACAATCACGGCGGACGTAATCACACTGCCTTGCAGAATGAAATACCCGACCACCACGAATTGTGCGAAGTTCATCGTCAACAAGATCAACCAAGCCGCCTTATGCGGACCATATTGCACCGGAATGGTGCGGATGCCCGCTTTACGGTCTCCGTCGATGCTTTTGTAGTCGTTGATGCTCATGATGCCGTGCGTCCCGAAGGAATACACCAAAGCGATGAGCAGGCTACCCGTCGTCAACGGACCAAACGCCAGATGCCCTGCCAGCCACGCCAACCCCTCGTAAGAGATGGCGACCAGCGTATTCCCTGCCCAGCCGTTACGCTTGGCACGGATGGGCGGCGCACTGTAGGCAATCGCCAGCAGGACACCGAAAGCGGTAAGCAGGGCGACGGATCGCCCTAAGAACAGCGCAATCGCAAAGCCCGCTATGAGTAGTACGAATGTCGTTGCCACAATCTGCCCGGTAGAGACCATCCCCGAAGGAATCAATCTATCCGGTTCGTTAATCGCGTCGATTTCGCGGTCAAAGTAGTCGTTGATGACCTGCGATGCCCCGCACAAAAGCGGACCCGCCATGACCATCCCAATGGACAAACGCAGAATGTCGCCCAAGTTCAGTCCAAATTCACCACTGGCAACCGCGCCACAGAGAAACGCCCACATCGCCGCGAACCAGGTGATTGGTTTCATCAACGCGATGGAACGGGCGAGGAGCGCCGGACGCTTCTCTTGTGGTGATGCAAAATTGGTCGATGACACAGAAAGTTGTCCCATAGGCTTATTAAGCAAAGTCCGCTGATTCTAACACGGGATTAATGTTCCCGTCGAACTATTCTTGCTCCTCCGGAGGTGTCGGCTCAGATGAAACCATGTACGGCAACACATCCGCAGAAACAGCCGCACCCGGCGGGATCACCGCACCGTTATGGCACAGGTTACAAGACGGTTGCTGGTTGTTCATGGACTCACGGTATTCGTCGGTCTGCCAGATGTATTGCGACATCAACAGCATGTTGAAGGCATACGAACGCGCCGGGACTTCCATGCTGGGGAAGTAACGCGAGTTGTGGCAGTGTGTACAGCCGACATTCAAACTGGAGTTCATGTGGTACATAACATACTGGTTATATTGCACTGCATCCAAAGACACATCAGCCCGTGCGTTGACGTTGAGGATGTCTTCTTCGTTCTCATAGAGTTCTTCATCCAACGGCAGACGGAAGTCATCTGGCAGTGCCAGCAGGTCATCAGACCATGCCTGCGGTTGCGGCTGACCGTAGTGACAGGTGGTGCAAGTCATCTGAGAGCCGGACGGTTGTTTATCCGGGTGCAGGGTATCCAGTTCGCCGATCCAGTTCGCGTTCAAATCTGCGACCATCCGCAGGTGAATCCGGGCGGTCAGGCGGTTCTGCTCCGCGACAGGATCCCCCCATTCTTCGGCGGCGAAGTTCTCTAAGCTATGGCAATATGTACAGTCCACACCCAAGCCCACACTGAAGTGGTTGAGCATGTAACCAATGACCTCTGTCGTGTTCAGCCCATCGAGGACTTGCACGTTACGAGGTTGCGGATACGTCTGCTGGTATTCCCCCATTGCCAGGTATGACTCTGCGCCAACATAGTCATCAGAATTGGCATAATAATCGACGTAGATCAGCGAGAGTTCGTCCTCCGGCTGAAGATCTGCTTCGTCGTCGCCCAGCACCGCATTTCCAATAAAGAGTATGACAAAGAAACTCGTGCCGACAAGGACAAGCGTCACCACACCAAAAACGGCGAGGAACGCATTCGGCTTGCCACCAACCAGTCTTTCAAACATTTCGGTCTCCGTTAGTTTTCAAATCGTGCTTATCCACTATGTGGCACAGGGCGAGTTGTCCCTCGCCCGTGTGCCGTTGAACGTCGTGTTGAAACGTCAGATGAACAGCGTGTCTAAACACGGTAATTTCGCGTCTAAGGTATCGGTGGTGCGACGATGCCAGCCTCTACGCCCCATTGGAACCAGTCCATAATGGCAGTGCCAGAGAGGAGCAAGCCGATGCCGCCCGTGATACCCGTAAATGCGGCGAACCAGACTGCCCAATCGTGGATCGTCTTGGAAGTCGCCTGGAAGCCCATCGTCCAGCGCCAGAACAGTTGGGCGCGTTGCGTACCAGAGCCTTCGCCCATCATCTCTTTCGTCTCGCGGTGAGACCCCCAGCGCGAGGTGGCGACAATCGTCGCACCATGCATGGCGAGCAACAGCGTTGAGCCGAGCAAGAAGAAGATCGAGAGCATGTGGAACGGGTTGTAGTAGAAGTTGCCGTACTGCACACTGACGTTATTCGTCCAATCCAGAATCGCTTTAAAGCCATGCCCGGATGCCTGCGCCCAGTTACCAATGATGACGGGGCGGATTAGGTAGATGACGAAATACAGGAACAGTGCCGCGCCGAAGCTCCAGACCAGGTGCATACCCAGTTTTTGAGCGCGGGAACGGTTGAAAATACGCAACAGCCACGCCAGCACCGATACATGCAACAGGAAGGTCGCAAAGACCCATGCGCCGTTGCCCTCATGCCAGGGTGCGGTCAGGCTTAAGCCGTATTCCATCGGCGGCGGATCGAGCGTCAACACCCAGAACTCACGCAGGAACGCGATGGGGTTGTAATCCACCAACCACAGATAGTGTTCAATAATGATGAATGATGCAATCGCACCGGCGATCACGGCGACAGTCCCGGATACACCGAGATAGACCGGACCGACCTGCCCGTTGCCAAACAGTCGCTTGAAGAAGCCGACGTTGACCGGACGTTTGATTGCGGTACCTGCCAGCCCTGTACCGCCGTATTCGACGTCATCCGGGTCTGGTTGCTTCAAGTCGCGGGAGCGTCCACGCCAGATAATGGTGCTACCGAAGAGGACTACCGTAACAAATGCCGTGCTTTCCCACACAGGGAACGCATCCCAGAACGCCCAGAATTCCGCCCAATCGGAAATCAGCGTACCGGAAAGGAAAATACACAGGTTCGAGAACAACACCGAAGCGGCGGCGACCCAGAACCCCAGACGATGGATACCGACCTCACCGACACTGTAGCCCAGCAGGTTGCGCCAGAAGGCGTCTTCGTTCGCCGGGGTCAGGTTCGGGCGGTTGGAACTCATCAAAATCACCGAACCGTGCATCGCCAGCAACAGCGTTGAGGTAAACAGCAACGTGATGCCGATGGCATGGAACGGGTTATAGAAGAAGTTAAAGTACTGGTATCCAATGTTAGATACCCAATCAAGGTGATGCGTGATACCGAGTGCGAAACCGTTGCCCCAAGCACCCATTGCGACGGGGCGCAGAATTTGAATCGTGATCCAAGAGAACACGACGGAGCCAAACGCAATCGGAATTTCGTAGCTCATGTCGAGCTTGCGAGAGATGTCAAGCTGTCTCAACGCCCAGCCCACAAAGGCGATAGTGGCGAAGAAGACGATTAATTGCCAGAAGAAGCCCGGTTCATTAGAACCGACCAGGCGCAATCCCTCGCTAATGGGCGGCGGGTCTAGCCGTGCCGCAAGGAGGTTAAACGTACCTTCAACAATCCAAACCTGATAAAAATAGAATATGACACCGAAAAAGATTCCAAACAATGAGAGTACACCAAAAGTTCCCAGATAGAATCGCCCGATCCAAAAATCAAACGGGTCTGCACCGAAAAGGGCGTGCATGACCGTACCACCTGGTTTCTTGTAGTACGCCTCCATTTCGGCAAAGGAGACTTCTTCACCCTCCACGATACGATGAGCGACCGGTTTCTCCTCACCCTCAAGGTGATCTGCTTGTTGAACCGATCCAGTTATTGCCTTAATTCCCATGGGGCGTCTCGCTTTCTAAATAACGTTTACCCTTGTCGAGATGGAGCGGTACGGGTCGTACCGCCCCACTTTGCGTTTTACTGCGGATGAGCTAGCCTGCGAACCAGTTGTAGGCGGGGCTACTCAACAGAATGAAGTGAATGGTCAGCGCCACACCGACACCTAGGAGGATGTAGAGGATCAGCGATGTGCGGAATTCGATAGGACGATTTTCCAGCTTCTTGGCGTAGTACTTTTGTTTTTTGATGTCGTCAGACATTGTTATCAGCCTCCCAGCCACGGTTTCCAAAGAAATACGAGAGTGTGTGCGATAATGGCGACGACCATGAACCCATACGTCGATTTTACGACGATATCATGCATCAACCATTCTTCGTTTGTGAAAAGACCTTTCCAGGCATCTGGAACCAGATCGTTCTCGACGATGATCACATCTTCGTCATTATCAGTTACAACAGTGATACTTTTGTCATCCATACGGATGTACCTCCAATAGTGGATCGATCGATCAAATAACCTTCAGGGTTGGCATTACCGCTACCCTTGTCGAGATGGAGCGGTACGGGTCGTACCGCCCCACTTTGCGTTGTACTGCGGATGAGCTAGCCTGCGAACCAGTTGTAGGCGGGGCTACTCAACAGAATGAAGTGAATGGTCAGCGCCACACCGACACCTAGGAGGATATAGAGGATCAGCGATGTGCGGAATTCGATAGGACGATTTTCCAGCTTCTTGGCGTAGTACTTTTGTTTTTTGATGTCGTCAGACATTATGCTCAGCCTCCCAGCCACGGTTTCCAAAGGAATACGAGTGTGTGCGCGATAATGGCGACAACCATGAACCCATACGTCGATTTTACGACGATATCATGCATCAGCCATTCTTCGTTTGTGAAAAGACCTTTCCAAGCATTTGGAACCAGATCGTTCTCAACGATGATCACATCTTCGTCATCATCAGTTACAACAGTGATACTTTTGTCATCCATACGGATGTACCTCCAATAGTGGATCGATCGATCAAACAACCTTCAGGGTTGGCATTGCTACCGCCCCTGCGAGGTCCAAAACAGTAACCGGTGATGGTTTATTCGACAGTGCCAGCACGGATGCTTTGCACAACGTCGTCGAGTGCGCCGGAGAAACCGAGATCAGGAAGATCGCTCAAGAACTTCAGCGTCTTTGATGCGGTGTCCTCGAAGCGCAGTGCGACACTATCGAACTGGCAGTTCGTGAATTCAGGGAGTACACCACCGGTGTATACCAGCGTTACTTCCGAGAAACTGCACCCGATGAAAGCGTTGTTATCTACATACACGATTTCATCATCGAAAAATTTATTGGTTACAGTCTCCACTGGTTTATTCCTCCCCACTGACGGGTGACGGCATCCCACGTTCGAGAATCAGCGCAATTGCGTCATCTACCGGGATTTGCGCCACGCCTGCGTCCTGGTTGATCCAGGCGTAACTAGCAAGTTGGTCATACTGCTCGGCGTAGATCGAGTCATACGCTTCTGCCAGGTTATCTGGCAAGGCGGGCATGATGTCCAACGGAATTTGTTCGGAAAGTGGTCTAACGTCTTCGCTATCGGCAAGGGTGGTATTCGGGTTCGTCAGATACGCGAACCAGAAGAACCCCATGATGACGAAAGCGACGAACAATAGCACACCGATATAAGCGGCGAGTCTGCCGTAATGCTTACCGACGTTGACGGCATCTGGACCTGGCGGGCGCATCCGATTCGGGATTTGCCCACCTTTTACACGACTGATGACGTTTTCCACACCGAGCGATAGCCCGGCACGGTTCAGGCGAGAGAGGTACTCGGCGGTGCGGGTTGCGCCGCCTTCGAGTTTCACATCGCCGCCCTTAAACTTGCAGTCGTAGAACTGCGGCACATCGCCACCACGATAGACCAGCGTACAGTTGTTAAACTTACAGTCTTCGTACAGGTTGCCATCGACTTCGATGGTCTGGTCGGTGAAAGTTGCCTTTTCAAACGTTGCCATAATTACTCTCCGTCACTGTCGCTGTTATCGACGGACGCCTGGAACTCTTCCGGGAGTGCGTCGTAATTGGCGAACTGGCTCAACTGCAAGGCACGGATGTAGGCAACAATCGCCCAGCGGTCTTCGACCTGCGGAATACGCGATCCGTAGCTGTACATCGCCCCCTGCCCGTAGGTGATCGTCTGGTAAATGCTCCCCAGTTGCACCCCGCGCAGGTAATCGGTGTGATACGACGCCGGTTGCGGGAATCCCTCTTCAGAGAGGACGCCGTTACCGTAGCCGCTCATGCCGTGACACGGTGAGCAGAGTTGCTCGTACAGGTGTCTGCCGCGTGTAAAGACCTCTTCGGTCAGTTCGATAGGCAGTTCGTCGGCGAGTTGACCGTCAACCGTCCCGAAGTGGAACAGTTCGTCTTCGCGTTCAAAGCCCACCGGAACAGCTTCCGGCAAGATGTTGCGGGCGGCAGTGCCGAATACTTCGCTCTCGCCATAAGGCTGGTCGAGCTTCGGTTGGTCCACCATGTTGTCACAGGCGGCAAGACCGACCAGCGCGAGTGCCAGCAAGAGCACCATCAAGCGGTTATTCTTCAAGTTCGTCAACATGGCACCTCACTTATCGCCAGCGGTTCCAGTGTTTCCAGAAAAGCTCTGGTCTTCTCGAGATGGAAGTACTTATCCTTCGTCTCGATGCACAGGAAGAATTTACTGCTGGTTACCGTTTCAATATTCTTGGTGTTAAAGATCGGATGATATGGGAGCGGTAAGCCGGTATAGACAAAGAGCAAGCCCACTGCCGTTATACCTGCGGTCAACACTGCCATTTCAAAGGTGATCGGCAGGAACGCGGGCCAGGTCACCAGCGGACGTCCGCCGATGTTGAACTCGTAGCCAAACACCGTCAGGAACCACTGCCCACCGAAGCCGATGATCGCGCCTAAAATCACTGCGCCGATCACGATCCAGTACATGAAGGAGTAATCTTCTTCCAGTGCCTCGCTCAGCCCGTCTACATGGTAGGGGGAGAAAGCGCGGACTTCGGTGTACCCTGCTTCACGGACTTTATGCGCGGCTTCCAGCAACGCCTCCGAGTCGGCAAATTCGGCTGTCATGCCATACATGCAGTAGTCGTTTTTAGCCATTTAATCTGCTCCTCCTTGTTGAGCCGCCGCCGCGTCTTCCGCGCTATCCCGTGCCAATGCTTCAGTAGGCGATGCGTCTTCGATAGCGACTTGTTGTGCTTCGTTGATCGGCACCACCGGCAAGAACCGGATAAAGAGGAAAGTCGCTGTCAGGAATAGCCCGAACGGTGAGACAATCGTCAGAATATCCCAAAAGCCCATGTTGAAGATGCTCCACATCGTCTCTCCATAGGGATAAGACAAGCTGACCGGGATAATGATGTAGCGTTCTAACCACATCCCTATCAAGACGAACAACGAGATAATCACCAATGCGGTGGGGTTCGTCCGTATTCGTTTGAACCACAAGAGCTGTATCACGATGGCATTACAGAAGATCATGAACCAATAGGAAATGGCATAGTCACCGAACAACCGCGCAAACAGCAGATCAACTTCGTAATCATGCCCGACGATGTACGCCGAGATGTTTTCGATCAAGTAGCCGTAGCACACAAGCAGACCAGCGGTAAGCATCAGCTTTGCCGCCGCTTCAAGGTGCCAGGTGGTAATCAGCTTTTGCATCCCGAAGCCGGAACGCAGGATTGTGGCGAAGATAATCACCATCGCCAAACCGGAGAAGATCGCACCGGCGACGAAGAACGGCGGGAACAGCGTGTGATGCCAACCAGGGGCAATCGCAATAGCGAAGTCGAGACCGACGATACTATGTACGGAGATGACGAGCGGGGTCGCCAGTGCCGCCAGCGCGTAAGAGGTCTTATGGAGCGCTTGCCAATGACGCGATTCGCCACGCCAGCCCATTGCGCCGATACCGAAGGCAAACTTGACCCAGGGTGATTTCGCTTTGTCGCGCATGGCTGCCAGATCAGGGATCAGGTCGATGTACCAGAACAGCAGTGAAATCGTGCCATAAGCGGTGATCGCCACGAAATCCCACGCCAGCGCACTACGGAACTGGGTGAACAGGTTCATCGTGTTCGGATACGGGACGATGTAGTAGAACAACTCAATACGTCCTAGGTGCAAGAGCGGGAACAGACCCGCCGTTGCCAGCGCAAACAGTGTCATCGCCTCTGCAAAGCGGCTGAACGCGCCGCGCCAATGTTGGCGCATCAGCAACAGGAACGCCGAGATGAACGTCCCCGCGTGACCGATACCGATCCAGAAGATGAGGTTAACGATACCCACACCCCAGACCACCGGCACGTTGATATTCCATAAGCCCGTGCCACGAATGGCGATGGACAGGAAGTTGAAAATGAAAACCAACAGTAGGATGAATGAAAGTGCAAAGCCGACCCACCACCATAACGGAGTACGTGCAAAGATCACTTCCGCTATTTTATTGGTGACACTACCCGGCTCGGAGTAAGAGTTCCATTCACGTCCGGGGTGGGCGGATTCGCCCTCCCTCGGCAGATTTTGCATTGACTTATCGTCTAAGACAGCCATTTATTCCTCCTCGCCTTCTGATGAGGTTCCATCGTGGAGCGACTCGTTTGGATTATAGAGTTTCGCCAGGTACGTCGTGCGCGGCTTGGTGTTGAGTTCGCCGAGCAGTTGGTAGTCGTGCGGCTGTGCCTTCAGTTGGGTGACGAACGATTGCTCGTTATTGATGTCACCGAAAGTAATCGCTTGAGTCGGGCAGGCGGCGGCACATGCTGGCGTAATCTCGTTCGCTTCGATCTCGCGTCCTTCGCGGATCGCCTGTGCGCGGGTCGCGTTGATACGCTGGGTGCAATAGGTACATTTTTCCATCACACCTTCCGGGCGCACGGAAACGTTCGGGTTGCGCCATTCCTGCATGATCGACTCATCGTTGACATAGGGCAGGAAGTTGAAACGACGCACCCCATACGGGCAGTTCGCCGCGCAGTAGCGCGTACCGATGCACCGGTTGTAGACCATGTTGTTCAGACCTTCGTGGTCGTGAATGGTCGCTTCTACCGGGCAGACCAGTTCGCACGGTGCTTGTTCGCATTGCATACAGGGGACAGGCTGGTACTTGGTACGTTCCTCGCCCGCTTCCTCCACTGTATAGCGATCCACGCGCAACCATGACATTTCGCGAGAATTAGCAACGGCGTCTTTACCGACTACCGGGATATTGTTTTCCATCTGGCAACCAATGATGCAGGCATTACAGCCGATGCACGAGGTCAGGTCGATGGACATACCCCAAGCGTGGTTGTCGCTGTAATCCCATTGTGCGCCGTCATACAGGTTCGCTTCCGGTTTCGGGTCTGTCATGTCGTCGACGAAATCCGGATTGGCGATGAACTGTTGCAGAGAACCGGAGCGCACGGCAGGGATACCACTTTCTTCCATGTCTAGGTATCGGGTACGTGCCAGTTCGTAAGTATTGCCTGTTGCGGAAATGCTGGCGTCACCACTAAACCAGGGCGCTAACGAAGAGCGGATACTGTAAGCATTGAAGTTGCGCCCCACCTGCTCATCTTCGAGAAACACCTGACCATAACCGAACGTGACGGTCACGGCGTTATCCGGGTGTCCGCGCAAGATGATGACTGCGGCTTGCATGGTGTTTTCGTTCACCTGAATATCAATCAGGTCTTCATCGCTGACGCCGAGTTCTTCGGCAGTCGCCGGGCTGAGGATCGCGCCTGTATCCCAAGAGACTTTCGTCAGCGGGTCGGGCAATTCCTGTAGCCAGCTATTGTTGACGAAACGCCCATCCCAGATGGTTGAATCTGGACGGAAGATCACTTCCAGTCCGATTATCGGGGTCGGGGTAATCTCTGCAATCTGTGAGCCGAAGTCGCCGCGTAGGGAGACGTTCAATGGCGCGAATGCACTGTCTTCGGCAACACCATCATGCAGTGCGCCTCGCCAATAAGCGTCGAAGTCGTCACCTTCATAGATGGATTGCCAGAACTCAAGCACGATGTCGTAATTGGTACGTTCGTCGCCTTGTAGCAGTGCCAGCAGTTCGTGTGTAGAGCGCACCGTCTCGAACAACGGTCCGATGGGCGGTTGCACAAGGCTGAGTGCGCCGTTGAAGGCGCGTCCGTCGCTCCACTCCTCGACGAAGTGTGCTTGCGGGACATGCCATGTACTCCGCGCCGATGTTTCGTTGAAATACAGTGACAGGTGCATCGAGAACGGCACTTCTACCAGTGCCTCGCCGAACATCAGATCGGACGGGGCGGTGTAAAGCGGGTTGCCGCCGATGATAAACAGGGAAGTCACATCGCCGTTGTTCATTTCTTCCACCAGCGCGGTGATCTCTTCCATGTTGATAACAGGATTTGCGGCTATAGGGTCGGTGTAGATGACCGTGTTGCCGACGTTGTTCAGTGCCGCGTTGATGGCATGTGCCAGTGCGTGGACGATGGGCGGTTGGCTCGTACCGGCAACAACGAGGCTTGCGCCTTCATTCGCCCGCAGGTCAGCGACCACTGCATCGAACCATTCCTGGCTCCAGGGTGCATCACCACTGGTCGCTACATCAACGCCAAATTCGACGGCGAGGGCGCGTGCCAGTGCTTCAATTTCGCTAGAGCGCAGTGCCAACCGATGATCGGCGGCAGAACCGGTGATCGTCGGGGTGCTTTCCGCGACATACAGGCGGTTCATCGTCGGGTTTTCTACCCGGACTTTACGCTTGGTGGCGAAATCCCGCGCATACCGGACTTTGCCCGGCTCGGCATCCATAAAGTTGGATTCCAGCGAGAGGACGACCTCCGCGTTTTCGAACTGGTAGACTGTCTCGACATCTTGATCGAACGCCAACCGCGCACCCGCCAGAGCGTTATCGCGAGTCATTGGTTCATACTGATACCAACGGGCGTTCGGGTAGGTTTCCAGCAAGGATTCAATCTGGCTTGCCAGCGTCGGCGAGGAGACCGTTTCGGTCAACAGACGCATCCCTGTGCCGTCACCGAGTTCGAGTCCCTGCACCGCTTCGAGGAACGCCTCGAAGGTGCTTTCTTCGCCGTTGTTGCGCGTTTGCAAGGAGCGATCCGGGTTATACAGGTCGAGGATCGCGCCCTGTGTGAACACATCCGTCGCGCCGAGCGACGCCGGGTGTTGCGGGTTGCCCTCAATGCGTGTGGGGCGGCCCTGATGCGTCTCGATCAACAGACCGGTCATGTATCCACCGAGGTTCATCGACGAGGCGAAGAACAACGGGATACCGGGAATCATCTCTTCGGGTAAACGGGCATAAGGCAAAATCTGTTCCTCAGATGGGCGACCTGTCGGCGCACAGCCAGCCAGCCCTGCCCCGCTGAGTGCCAGTGTCGCGCCCATCAATTGGATGAAGCTACGACGGCTCATGCCACTCTGCTTGAAAGCGCGTTCCTGACGCGGGTTATCCTTCAGAAATTGCGCGAACTCAGCCTCCGTCATCTCGGTGAGGGGTTTATCCGCCCGAACTTCAGGAGGATGATTATTGTCCATTTTATTCGTCATACTACAAAACTCCTCTTTATTACCGACTACCGATGACAGACCGCGCAGGTGGTCAAACCTTCTACGGCAATATTGTTCTCTTCAATAAGTTGTAAACCGAACTCTTCTTGATTGTCGGGATAGACGTAGTCCGTGTTATACACTTCAGATTGTGGGCGGATGAAATCCTCCGGCGCGAGGTGACATTCCAGGCACCAGCCCATCGTCATAATCTCTGCCCGCCAGACAAGTGGCATTTCGTCCACTTCACCATGACAGGTCTCACAGGCGAATCCGTTAGTAACATGTACGCTGTGGTTGAAATACACATGATCCGCCAGATCATGCACCCGATTCCACGCAAGCGGCGTATTATCCGCATAACTGGCACGTACCGGGGCGAGTAACTCGCTGTATGTGGCGATTTGCGAGTGACACGACATACAGGTATGGGTATCCGGGACTCCGCCGTAAGAGCTTAATTCCGCCGTCCCATGACAGTACACACACCCGATATTGAGTTGACCGGAGTGTAGTTCATGGCTAAAGCGCACCGGTTGCTCGATGGCAATACCGACGGGGCGGGTGTAGACGGATTGATCGCGGATATAAAGTCCGAGAAGGATCATCACCGTAATCAGCCCACCCGCGAAAATGCTTAAGCGGGCAATCGTGTTACTCGACGGGTTAAAAATCTGTGACATAACGGCAACCATTCTGCTTACATTCTAAGGAAGCGGTTCGCACGAACGTATTACGCTGTTTCATAGCCCTCCTCCGGCGCATGTTCGCGCAGGTCTGCCTGGAGGTTCGGGTTGTTCTCGTGGAGGATGGGGTGCTGGTTCAGGTTCCAGAAGAAGAGAGCCACCCAGATGCCACCAATAGCGAACGGCAGTGCCAAATCCCAAAGGACGAGGCTGAAGTCGTCGTAGTAAGTCGGCATCACGACCCAGTACATTTCCACCACGCGCAGGATAAGCAGGACAACTGCCACACCTACGACAAACGATTTGCGGTATTTTAATCCGGGCGTAACCAGTGCTAAGAACAGGATTGAATTGGCAATCACCATGACAATCATATAGGTTGCCCAACCATTGGCGGTGTGCTGTACGTACCAATTGGCTTTTTCCGGCAAGTTACCGGAGTAGATAATCACGTATTGGATCACGTTCATGTAGCCCCACAGCATGAGTGCGACCAACATCAACGTCCCTAAATCCGCGACGATTCGTTTGCTAACTAAGCGTGAGAGCGGTTTGCGATTCCAGTAGAGGCTGAGGGCAATGACGATAATGGCTAAACCAGAAATGCCCTGGCGGGTGTTCGCCAGCCAACCATACGCGCTGGAGAACCAATCCTTATTCAAGGACATCGTCCAATCCCATGCCGCGAAAACGGTTGTCAGGAAGAAGAACATCAAGCCAATAATGCTGGAAATCTGCATCTTTCTGCGTGTCGCCGGGGAGTCATCTTCGTCGTTCTGGTAGCTGAAATTGGAAATGAGGTACGCTAGAAACGTCCAAATCAGAAAATACGAAGCGGCACGCATAATATAGATACCCTCTTCGTAATAAAGCCCCTTGTTGCCGCTCAATTCAACCGCATCCCCTGCCCAGGGGTAAAGATCGCCGAGCCTAAATATAAGGGGAATGAAGAGGAGTGCCATCAAGGGCATGGTACGCGCCCCGGCGGCGGCGAAACGCTGGATTGCATATGCCCAACGTCCGTTAATGAGGATCGCTGCCATCAACAATCCCAGACAGCCCAAACTGATGTCCATCCAGAATTGGACAGCAACAAG
>Ga0006883J46559_1001288_pt1 | contig 22843 bp, 1 predicted proteins | sample ElkSlonscriptome_7_FD_46559 | JGI IMG/M metagenome (IMG submission 46559) | reverse complement strand
CGGACCATCCATATCGAGGGTAAGCTAAGGAGCCATATCACACAGAGCCACATCAAGACGACAGAAGTGAAACCACTTCTGGCAAGATGTCCCACGGTATTTGGTGCTGTAGGGGTAATTTTGAAGAAAATTTAGGTGCAGGCATAATGGCGATGCTATATGGAGCGCCTGATCATATTTCACCTAACTCATTCAACACATCACAGAAAAGACTAATATCATGCTCCGTTGAATTAGTACAGTAATACCGCTCTTTTTGGATATGAAGCGGGTGATTGTGGAGAATGGTCTCGAGCGTCTTCGTCATCGCTCGATAGCGCGTCTCGGAACTAAAATACAAACCGTTGAAGAACTTCGAGAGGTCCTTGGTTGTTTTATATTCGAGAACGGCAGGTGATCGTGTCAATTCATACACATATATATGGAAGAACGAGAAGAATCTCTTCGATCGTATACATATATTCCTCTGGAGCATAAAATCGTACTCTGGATCAGTATCAATGATGTGACGTTGAAGTGACTCAGAGACGCCAATAGAGGCCTTGACAATGTAGTTATGAACAATGACTCTAGTGGTAAGGTAGAGGAAGTGCTTGAATTGTTGCGGATCAAATATTCCACGCTGACATTTGAATACATTATATGCAGTCAGTTTGTCTTTGAAGAATGAAAGGAATCCAACAGAGAAACCAATACGCTGGAAGTAAGCGAAAGTTGTTTCTGTGTTTTGAATCGGGAGAAGAACGACGAAAGTATTGACTGCGTCGTCTATCTCAATATTGCCAAATTCGGCAACAGTATTGAAATCATAGTAGAGACATGAGTCTACTTCAATTCGGTTTGGACATTCAGAGTGACACGTCAAGATTTCTTGGTCTTGAACGATAGCACCATAGAACTGTTTGACTGTATCATGTTCGTTGAAGACGTGTTTGATGAAGTCAGTCAGTTCAGTAAGTTCTAGCTGAGCAAATGTGAATTTGTCTATTGTCCAGCATTCACTGATTGTACCATTGACAATTGCATTGACATTTGGAGAGTACTTTTCGATGAGGTTAAGTAGTAACTTGTAGCTCGCATTCGAATGTTGATCGAGACGATAGACGAAGCACAGAGCATACTGGTTATAGTTATAAATAACTTTTTCCCATTGCTCGGTATAGAAGATACTACTAATAATGTTTGACTTCAAGCCGTCAATGAAGTATGGAGGCGATCTGTTAACAAATGTACGAGTTATTTCAAACTCTTCACGGAAGGAATCAGGGACTGTACATGAACCGTAGAGGTAGCGGTCGTATAGTATGCAAACGTCATAACCTAGATAGCCAAACAGCTTGAAGATTTTGACCAAGTAGAACTTTTTGGCAATTTCGATGAGGCGATCGTCGAATTTGTCAGTAATAACTACAAGCATTCCTCCGTAGTACAATTTGTCATTTAGATCAACGTCCAACTCTCGAGTGATGTAACATTGATACCGAATAAAGGAATCGACCAAGGAATTGTATCTGAAAGATGAGTATCTCGTATGACGAATACACTCAACTTGCGAAACGACGCGAGGATACATTGATGGTTCTATCTTCATCTCCGAAAATACCACTGTTGATTCATTTTCACTGGCATTATTTGGGATGATGAGATCGATTTGCCGAATGTTGTTGTAGTTGTAGGTGTACTGCTTGACTTTCGGCGTTTGGAGACATTGAATGTCGATCGGCGGTTTGATTGAGTAGTTGTATGTTACACCAAAGTTGACGGTAGTGTAGTCAGACAAGAGATACCCTCCATTGAGCGGATTACCCAAGTTGTAGCAGAGCTTTATACACTCAATATCAGCTTTCATACGCGCTGATTCGTATGTAGGCAAGTCTCTGAATTCGCGGAAGTTGGTAAGATCAGTCTGCGTATAGTAAAGATTTCTAACACTGACTGCATCACCATAAGCGCTGTGTTCTTGAATGGCATCCGGCACATGTGAGCCAAGGGAGGTATTGTCAAATAACGTTTGAAGATCGAAAGTCTCAGCGCCAGCGAAGGCTGTGATTTCTGGTGGTTTACCGGTTTTTGAGACTGCACGATAATGTGCAATACATAAAATACCATTAGGTCTTGTGTAAAATAGGCCAACAGAGCCACAATCAACACATGGACCTGGTTCCTTGACATACCGATGAAGGAAAGCAATATCATTTTCACGTCCACCATAGTGAACGAAGACTGGTCGCTGGAAGATGTATTTCGGGATCAGGCGTAGGAAGCGTTCCATTACAAGAGCGTATGTATCAGTACAATGATCATAACCCTGTCTGATTCGTCTCTGGGCTGCAGGATTGAGTCCAAAGATAGTGTATTCACGTGGTTTAATATCAAGTGTGGTTTTAGCCGTCGTCTCTAAGAAGTTACGGTAGAAGGAGTTCATAAGTGGGATGATTTGACAATCATGTTTTCGACCAAGTACGACTGTCTGAGCTGGTATATTACCGAATTTGATGGGTCGGCGAGGAGATATACACTCAGTATCAGTAAAGAAGAGATCAGATTCGTGGACTTTCTTCATATCTTCTTTATTTAGTGCTCTGATGTGAGGACTGTTGTATCGTACAGGTCTATAGGCCTCGACTCCGTTAATGAGCAATTTTACGGCAGACTCGTTTCTGGCAGATTCATTGAATTTGAATTTGAGCACTCGCCAGAAGTTCAATTCCTCGTAGTTTGATTGAGAAAAATCTTTGAGAGCTTTGTTGAACTCCATAGAAAATCCTTTCGCACCCATTCGAGCAATGAGTCCGTCATAGTCAATAACGTGTTCTGTACCTTTCCACTTTTTGTTGTCGAAGGTGTAGCAAGTATCGTTGATTTTCTCTATAGAGAAAGTTCTCCATTTGTGTTCTAGCACATCTGGACATGGAATAATGAGCAAACATTCTTTGCCAAGCACCAGATTTTCAAAGACACAAGGTCCGAAAGGCTGGGTTTGTAGCGACATGAAGCAGACAACTATATCTGGATCAATATCTTTAACGTCGTTACAATCGCGGATAAGGCACGATTGATAATCACATTTAACTACAGTGTGTTCTGAGTGACGCACAGCGTTAATGGTATCGACGTTCTTACGAAGTAATGGCAGTACTGCTTGATCATTTTCAACGAAGATTAGTTTTGCTTCGATTGGGTAGCGGTACATATCTTGTCCACGACCGGAACCCAAATCGAGTACTACACCATTTACATCTTTGAGCACTTCCTTCTTCGCTCGCGCAATCGCATTTTTGACACGCAATTCCGGGATCGATAAAGGCACATCTTTGACTGGCTTGGGTGTAGCCATATCATTGAATTGTTTCAGGACTCTGATGTTATTCGACCGGTTATCCTTACCGTTGTAAGTGCAAACAAATTTATTGTACTTTATGCACTGTACTTCATATCTGTTGACTGCTATTAGCAGAGAGTTGATTTGTTCTTGAGAGAGTTGGGGCACCTTGATAAGTAAAAGATTTTTCGCATAACGCTTGAATTCTCGTAGATCATAGTCAGGATAGACAAAGATGTTTGTTTCACCGCACATGTCGATTTCAATATTGTCATCCATAATTTTTAGATTTTCCGCAGTATAGTCGTACGTTCCCATATGTGTTTCCTCGACTGTTGGGAGTACTTCGTCGTCTGTACTAAGGATAATACTAGCATCGTGAAGTTTGACCGTATCAGGATAGCGTTCACGAAGTTCCAAGAATGTGGGCCACCAGAATTGTTTATCCAACACGTCTTGGGAAGCTATGATCATGATTCTGTACTTATGTCTGGAAAGCCCGACATTGATGCGATTCGGGTTACACGAGAAGGAACTCGAGTTAGGTATAAGAAGGATAGTGTTGTCGAATTCACGACCTTGAACAGCATCCAACACACCAGCATCATAGTCAGGAAATCCATTTTTGATGAGTTGCTGTGAGCATACACTCTTTGCAACAGCCAGAGTCGTGAGGATATAAGCATTCATTAGCGAACTTTTGAGGCGTGAATATAAACGAACAGCGATGTTACACGCATGCTCGTTGAAAGAGACATCACCGACGTAATGTGCACTGTACTTAGACACAAAGACATCAATGCATCCGGGTCTTTCACAGATGTCAAGTCTTCCATTATAGTGAGAATTGATGAGAAGCAAAGTCTCACGATTCAGACGATAGGAACGTGTAAGTGTGACAAGAAATTTGGATTTTTGAACGTCCAATTTATGCACAAGTGAAAGAAGTGTTGTGAACTTCTCAGGACATCCGTTACTGATAAGTACTTCAGGTACGCGTGGTATATTTTGTTTGTGGTCGCCAAAGCAGTACACTTTACAATCTGAGGTGATGCGAGAGAAGATGTTGAATAAGAAATCATCACTCACCATTGAATATTCATCGATCAAAATCACATCTGCTGAGAACCTTGTATTGGTCGCCAGCGTTGAGAATATGATTCGAGATCTATCACCTGGTTCATAGCGAGGGAGTCGTGATCTGACTTTATGCTCGCCATTGAATGGATATACGCGACTTGCAAGACGTATGTACGTGGGATAACGGTTGACGAATGTGTCACCGAGATCGTCCACGATATTATGTGAGTATGCAAATACAGCGATCTTTAGATTGAGATTGAGATAGTGTGCTGCAATCTTACCGAGAAGGAAGGATTTGCCTGTACCAGGTGGGCCCTGGACGAATCCGATATCAGATGTTTTACACAATGAAAGTGCGTCTTCGAATGCTTGACTCGAATTTCCGTCTGGTGCACCGCCTCGTTTGACCGAACAATCCTTGAACTCTTGTGTCAGGAATTGTTTCATGATTGAGGTGCACGTATACGAGTCAAGCTGTGAGTTGTCACACTCTTCTTTGTATTCCATCAAAAAGTCCTTATTTAGGCCAATATTGTGAACTGTTGTGAAGACAACACGACCTTTGTGTCGTAGGATATGCAGTGGAGATTCTTTCACTGTATTTCCATTGATGAATTTGAACATTTTGTTAGGCTTGAATTGTCCGCCTTTGAGTGGAGGTACTAGTTCGAAGTAACTCTCAGTCAGGAAGACCAACGTGTGTATCGACGGTGATGGCGTTTCGCGTGTGCGACGATAGACGTTGTATAGACAGATGTAGCGGTACGGTTTTGTTTCACGGATGAATGGGATATGATCAGCAAGGAGTTTGATGTCTTTGCAATCTTTCAAATCACAACCAGAAGCTATAAAGTCACAGAAACTTTTGTAAGGTATTATATCTTCTGGCCAGTCACCGTCATTTTTGAATAATGGTAAAACACTGTAGCACTCTTCAAAGCCTGTTTTTGGAACACATGATTTGCAATAAGAAATGATGAAATTTTTCTTTTCACCTCTGTAGATACTAAGCTTTGTGAAGTCACGAGAACCACATGCATTGCATTCTAAATCCACACAACCGCCAAGACGGATTAGGCCACAATCAGGGATCCTTGACAATAATTTGAAGTGCAGACCTCCATAATTGCCACAGGTGTGAAGTTTGAGTTTGTGGAAATAGTACAAAGCTTTGTTAGCGCACATAAAGCAAATGGTTTGGCGAATGGGCGCTTGAATTGCAGCTTCATTGAGAGTGCGAGTTGGTTTGATTTTTGTTTGGACGCGTGCAACTGGTTGTCCATAGTATTTAGTCCAAAGACACTTGAACAGGTCAATTGCAAACGTACGTGGAGTAAGCAACGTGAATTCACTATTTGTATCATGTTGCTGTACTGCGCGAATTATGAACGAAGCTTCAGGTTCGTTCATAACATTTTTGAGTATAGGCTTCAAGTCCTGGATACGAGAATGATCAAATTTGCCGTGAGCGATAGTTGAAGTAATTGTCAAGCCATGGTAGTCAGGGATCATCGATTCTATGTACCGATTGTTCATATCAATGACATCATTCTCATACTCACCCATCGCCATCATTCTGTTGAGACGGTCGTGGGAGTAGAGATCTCGCATGTCATTAATACCGGTAGGATCAAAATTGTCGTAACCACTCAAATATTTGAGTAGAAGCTCAAATTTATTTTCATACTCGGAAGATATTTTCTTTGCATACTCTAGGAGTATCAGTGGAATTGATCTTTGGGCATGTGTATAGACTTTGGATGATCGCATTGGCCATGAGACTTGAGCGAGAGAGAGTAGTTTTGCTGCGAGGAAGACTGGATCGTCAGAATGCGAGGGAACACCATAAACAGCAGCAGACATGATCCGAGATGGATTTGGTTCAGGTCTGAATCTGTTGTTTTGCATGTAGTGAGAGGAAAGAAATTCATCAATATTACAATCACTCACGTAGTATTTGCCAGTGAAGACATAGCCTCGCTGCTTGTAGAATTTGAGGAAATCATCAACTTCAATCAACCCTTCGCGTATTAACATTACTCCATCGTCTGATAGAATCAGATTAGGAGCTATAGAATACAGCGTCAGAAACATGAGTTCTGGATCTGTAACTAGAGGCTTATTCTTGTCAATAGACTCGAATATGTCATTTTTCAGCTTGATCAAGAATCGAAAGTTTTTCAGTTCTGAATCTTGCTTAGACAATAGCCAATGTAATAACGCTTCACACCAGTAGTATTGATGGATAAAACAATTACCATCAGCAGTTCTAGTGTTGCCGGAATTGAGTGAGTACATTTTGAAGCACACATTCGCTTTATCAACGACATGATAGGTGGGGACTGCGTTGATGAATTCGTAGATCAATTTCTTGTATACATCTTCAGTCATAGAGTCAGTAGCAGCATAGTGGTAGTAGCCATAGAGGAATTGAGCTTCTTGCGTAGTCAATTTATCCCAACTTGGGAAGTCATAGCTCATAATTAATGTTTTACCTTTGTACTTGATCCACGATTGACCATCGAAAATCCAGTCGCGGTATTCGAGGAAGCTAGTCATTCTACCAGGGAATTTCATAGGGTTGTTACCAATCTGGTATGGAGAATTACCACCGACAAATATCATATGAAGATGTCGGATTGGACAGAAGATAGATTTGCCGACTAAGGCGGTAAGGGCATTCATACCAGCTATACCTCTTGTCTTGTCTTTCTTCTGGACAGTAGGAGGTTTCAAAATTTGCTGTACCATACCTGAAGTAACGCCATGTGTAGCGTGTTCAATGTATGTATCTTCAACACCACTAATGATAGCAAAGAGTTGTTTCTGTGCACCATTACGTGTAAATGGAAGTCCAGGCGATTTTGAACCATCACGAATACCGAATTGAGAAAACTTGTATGGAACAAGCTTAGTCACACCAGTATTATTACTGTATTGATCCCAAGTGAGTTTGATAAAACCAGAAATTGCATGCCAGAGCAACCGACCGATGTATGGGCCGGGTGTTCTAGATTGGGAATCGCAAAGCTGAGCAAAATTTTGTCTAATTTTATTCTGCTGCGGTTTGAATAACCAGTGTTCAAGCACAATGAGATTTTCCCTGTCTATATTGTCAGTTGGTTCACCAATATTGCGAATTTCTATTTGAAATTCAGATTTCGCAAATTGGACGATGTCATCATAGACACGAATAGGTTGTTCTGGAGCTTGATGCCTGAGAAATTCAGTAGGATAAGTTCCAGTTTCAGCTACATACCCAGATTGATCGACTTCTATTTGATTGCCGATAGTCATAGGTTTATAGTATTCAACAGTGTTCGCGTCATAGAAGTGTTTGACATCTTCGTTCAAGTATAAGCAATTAGAGTGTATACAGTCTGATTGCATACGAACAGGAGAAGAACCAACTACAGGATCGAACCTGTAAGATGGGAAATCTGCCTTCTGATGAGTAACAAACGAATGAGCATATGTTCTTTGTGATCCGAACAATCCAAATACCGTCACAGGAAGATTGGAGGTATATAGATTGCGAATCTGAACATGATCCATAAGCTTATCCGCAGGGATGCTTGGATCATAGTTTTCATACATATCAAGCTTTGGAATCATAGGATCGAACAATGTTAAACCGAAGTAACGGTACCATTGGTCAAAATTCTCCTGCTTATGCAACTTCTCAGGTCGATTATTGTAAACAGCCTGAAAGTCAGATGTCAGGAGGCGACTCCAGAGCTTGTACGCTTCTTCGATAAATTCATCGAGAGATAGGGTAAAAACATCATCAATGAGCATATATATACCACACATCATTTCTCCGTAGAGAATAGTGAGATCATTCATAGTGAAACCGCTTACGAGTTGATCTCGATCTACGGTTTTGAACGTGAAATCTTCGAAGTCTAAAAGACCGTTAAGATCCAAGTTGTCACTAGTGATCACACCATCAATATTGTTTGGCCAGTTTTCGACGAGTTCAATTAGACTGCGAAATCTATGCCAAATGATAATTCCAACGAACTGCTTAGCAGATCTAAAGAAGAGATTGGAGTTGACATGTGGTGAGGCTATCGCCATGTTGAGAATTTTAGTAACGAAAGAGCGTTGCTTTTCAGTTAGACTCTTGAATACATCAGTGTATTGGATAGCAACAAAGACTTTGTCAATATCACCTTGTTGGAGACACAAGATGACATCGGCAATAGATAAGGGAGAAACACCAGAACGTTTCAATTGTGTACCGTTGAAGGTATGATTGATTATGTGGCGTTTTACTTTCTCATTTTTCATCAACGCATAGTAAATCTTGCGTTCGATGTGAGTAGTACCCTTGTCTTTGATTTGGACACCAGGTTGAGATGTATTGACGATACTGGGATGAGGTGTGACGTAAACACCGAGTGTGAGCACTCGTTTTGGTTCGTCATCGAACAATTTATCACGTTTAGCAGCGATAATATGGCGACGTTTAAGTAGACTAGGATCCAGCCGCCCCTCTCCTAGTCTCACAGAAAATCCTGAGTAGGGATGGGAATTTCTGTGGGACAAGAGGCTTCGTTACATGAACTGTAATGACGAGTCCATAGACCGAAGAGTCGACGTTGCTGGAGGGGATCAATATGTATAGCAGATAATGCGATAGCATATCTCTTTCCATCCATAGAAGTAAACGCACCTTCATCATCTCGTGTGAAGAGGTCATAACTAATAATCCTTTTGTTAGGATCAGCATTGTTGTATTTCTGATGTTCCTCTTGGACATTGTAAAAAGCTGGGTCTGATCTCATATCTTCGACAGTTCTGTAGTTTGAGACAAAATAGCCGAGATTACCATTAAACAGAGGGATCAACACAAAGCTGGCTGATGCAGGCCTAGGTCTAAGTTCAACAAACATACCAGGATCTTGCGTATTGACGGAGAGGATACAGTAGACGATATTGTCGAGATTGAGGAAAAATATTTTCCCTTCGTCTTTGTAGGGAACGAAGTCGATCTGCAAATTTGTAGTGTCCAGAGTCGTATGCAAGATGACATATTCATCTGTAAGACGGTGGACATCAATACGGACTGAGACAAGAATTTGGTCTTTGTTAGTTTCGTACTGAGATTTGATAATTGCAGAATCGCCAATCAACACGTATCGTCCGATTCTGTACTCTTCTTTCAGTGTTTTAGAGTCGATAGGTCGAGCCCAAAGTCGGATGACACCTTTTGGTATGGTACCGACAATAGTTCCGACATCTTCTCTTTCCTTTGAGGACTCAAATGTATAGGGCATGAAAGCATGCTCCTTATGAGGCTCAGTAGTACTAAAATCACTGACGTCGAAGTATTTCTGGTAGAGTGTGGCGTAATCTTGGGCATAATATTTCAATGACGCAAAACTGTCTTTGATAGACGAAGCAGCGCCGATGTGTACTTTGGTTAGATGCCTGAGGAATCTGGCATACATTGCACGGACACGAGCCATTTCAGCCTCTTTTTGTTCAGACTGATTAGCGGCATTTGTCGACGCTGTAGCAGCACGAGCCATTTTCTCTGAAGCGGCTTTGACTTCACGCATTCGTTGTTCATGACAATTGATTTTCTTGCGCATAATACTTTTCTCATGCGTATTCTCAGGCAAGCCTTCATATTCGGTTTTCATGATTTCGAGTTGAGATTTCATGACTAGTAGTTCATCGTCATAATCACCTTTAAGGAATCCAGGCCAGTCAGAAGATTTGTCACTTTCGTTTTTGGAGAGTGTATGATTCTGAACGGTCTTTACGATTGCTCGTTCCATTGAATCGGAATCGACCTTTAGGAACTCCTTCACTTGTTTCAAGTCAAAGAGTTCGTAGGCGAAAAGGACGTTGACAGGTACGCGATGTTCGAAGACTGTGATATTCTCGATTTTGTTAGTCGGGGGTTTAAGAGAGACTTTGGCAATCTTAGCGACTTGTACCCAGTAAGGAAAGTGATCAACGAAAAGCATGTGAAGATCAGCGAAGAGAGTATAGACAACTTCATCGGGTTCTTCAGCCAATAGACGAACACGATTGCGCCAGTCAGCAACGGGCGGTGGTCGTGGTTCATCAAGGACGACGCAGTCGATACACTTGCCAATGAATTCGAGAAGACGTCGACAATTCACCGCACCGGGTGATTGTTTAACGGCTTCATTCGTATGACTTGAAGTCTTGACATACTGACGGAATCGATAGATGTGGCTAAATAGACAACATCCGCATCGAGAGAGGAGTATGAGTAATGCAACAATACCAACGATTGAATCGAAGATGTTGCAATATACATCGATGTCGTCAGTAACTCGATTGTATTTATGTACGAAATTCTCGTATTTATTCATCATTTCATCACTGAAGACGACATAAGTATCATAGTACATGTCAGTTTTCAGACTCACGATGAAGTATGCTAGTACAGCAGGGAAGCCGAACCAGATGCAAACAAGAAACAGACTGAATTGCATGTTCGAGAACGTCCATTCTACGACTTCGAACGCAACATCGATATTGTCAGGATGTCGCAAAAGAGGTTGATACACGAGTGGCATACCAAGGATCTCTAATGTAGCGACATACGTGCCTTCGAATACATATAACCTTAATTTCAAACCCGAGAGTCTGATAAATAGGAACATGCAGAGACCGATGAGCGTGGATGTAGTGAAATAGACGACATAGAACGCGAATTTTGCTTGGACTATGTCCCAGTAAGATAATTCGAGAACGGGAACATTTTCGTCTGAATATAGTTGCATGAGTGAGATAGAGATGATCTGACGATAAAATACGTGACACACACACAACATCATCAACATCAGCGTGAAGAACGTGGCACGCCAAGTCTTGACGGAGAAGTGTTGAATGTAGATGAAAACGCACGAGAACATTCTAAAGACGGATGATGTCGTGATGTGCGGAATAGCATAAGTGGCCAGCGTGAATAGCAGGTCATAGTACGAAACACGATCGAGATTTGCTTTGAGGACGAGGCCTTCCACAGTTGGATTGTATGCAACCACCTCGTACTTGGCTGCAATTGATTTTTCGATACCTTGTAGGGTAGTGATGTGCATTAGGTATGATTGGACGTCACCTAATAACAATTCACTTGCATCGATAAGGAGTCGCGTATGATGGCGATGAAATTTAGACATGTTTTGAATGACACGTTTGAGTTCTTCGCATGAGGATAAGTAAAGCCCTCGGAATTGATTCGATGCTTTAAGGAAATCCAACAATTCAAGAAGTTTCACCTTTGGTGCTTTGTAGAACACACTCTTCGGTGACGCTTCAGCGACAATCCTATCGAAGGTTTCGATGAGCTCTTTTTCTGCTTCCGGTGCTCCCTTGTTAACGTTGAGTCTCTTACGGTAGCGTGCAGAAAGAATGTAGAGGAAGAGCCCAGTACAGAGGTCATATGCCAGATTGCAGTAATCGGATGTCATAGATACCTCTGAGAGTCCATTTTCTGTGACGACCTTGTCTGGTATAATCTTCTTGGATTGGTATTCACAGAAGCCATCAACATCACAGAAGACATTGATACGCGTCGATGTAGCCCCCAGTCCAATTTGATTCCTCGGTACAGATGCGACATGATAACCAATGTGCTTGAGAGCACTGGTTTTCGTATCAGGATCGTACTGGTATTGATATAGTGGCGAACCACAATCTCCAAGCTCAGTAGAAACGGTATGGTGATTGAGAGAATCGCATAACCCTACAGTCCAGTTCAATTGGTAGAAGCGTGGAAGGAACAAGTACATGTTACCAGCCACAGCTTTAGCAGTCGGTGTAGCATCAGAGGTGAATTCCTTATCCCGGATGATTACCGGAATCAAGAAATATGGGTCATTAGCTCCGGCATTGATAATCAGAGTAGTGTTAAATTCAATTTGACTTTGCGAGATGGGTTTTGAGTCTCGCGTGAGAGTCACATTTGAAAGTTCGAGTGCCAGCATTTTGTTTGCAATATGTCGTTGTACACGGAGCATTGTAGTACCGTCAGAGTGACGTATAATATGTCCGTAGAGTGAGACAGATGCACCGGAGACTCGATAAGTGACGTTGACAAATGACTTGCGTATAGAGTCAGGCATATAAAAAGTTTGAATATTGTCTTGTACCCAAGCTTCATTACGGGATTCATTTGAATCAAGATTCTTCTGAAGATCGACCATTCTCAGCATGAAACGAGCTGATGATGGATCGAAGTGGTAATTCGAAGAAGCGGCAACGATATACGAACGTGGAACAGATGTCCAGCGCATGTCAGGTGCCTTGAAGTAGTTTTGGTTGAATGAATATGCTACGAGCAAATTATGGACCATTTCATAGATAACCCTTGAATCACTGTTCGTACCAATGTCATCGCTAAGGCGATTTTTGATATAGTCTAGGAAGAAATACCGTGACTGATCATCGAATTTATCCAATGTACAGTAACTGGTATTGAACAATTGAAAATAGTCATCATCGTAAGTCAAAAAGCTTGCGATGTAGGATTTGATACCTGTTGAACTATCAATTGGTTCATAGACACGAATTTTGCTTAAGAGGAATTGCAATCTCTTACGGCTGACCTTATTTTCTTGACCCATGTAGACATGTTCATAGATACTCGGAATTTTAAAGAAACCGAATGTCAAGTGAAGTAGTCGGAGCGCGTACAAGAAAATATTTGTAGGTGCCAAGATGATTCCCATCGTGAGAGGAGGGGTATATTGAGGCGAGACCATAAATGCAGAGAAAAGATAGCAAATAGACATCGAGAAGATGACAAATGGTATCTCTCCATGAATCAAGGCAACAACATAGTAGATGAGGCCAAGATATATAGCATCCATCCAGTTCGTAACGGCGTATGGAAAGACGAGTTTACAGTAGGCGATAAGAAACAGAAGTGTTTTGACATTCTGAATCGTATGTCTTTGTATATTTGCAACCACATACAACATAACCACGACAAAACCGAATGCCAGTGGATCTGAGGATGAGAATAAATTCCACAACAATTGAATCGCCACAGAGAAATCCCAGTGACCGATATGTTTGTAGAATTCATGCACAGCAGAGACAATATCGTCTGTATATGATTTGATAATGATTCGAAGATCATCAGCATCGAATGGTTTTTCGACGACTCGATAAGGAACAATCTTTTCTGCATTTCCAAAGGTAGGTACTTGTACTATGGGACCGTACGAATAGAACAGTTGATAGCACAAGATGAAAATAAGCATAACAATACTCGAAGAGACAGTCATAGCGACGAGCTCAATGCGATCACCACGTCTGATGCACGAGACAACAAACTTGATAATTGCGGAATCGAGAGTAATGAAGACGACAACAAGTTCGACAAAGGCACGAGATGGCATATTGCCAATGTAGCCACAGATGTAAGCAATGATGAAACATCCGGTCATGAACGATCTGTTGAAGCGACCAAAAGATCCAACCGTTGCCAACATTACAGTTAGCGGGTAGATATTGGCCATGCCAATCATTCTCCAGACTCCGATAGCGTAGAAGCTCAGGCCGATGCCAGCGAGAAAGTTAAATGTATTTCGACAAATGTATCGACAAAAGAAACAGCGGAATTCAATTTCGGTATGTTGTCTCAAAACTCCGTCGATCAAGATGGGCTCATTGTCAGCAGAATAGACTGGTAACGGGCATGTTGCACATCGGTGATAGTGATCTCGGACGAGATTACAATTCGCAATTGGTACAACAGGACATGAGATAATCCATTTGATAGCGAGGTAAGAGACAAGAATGCCGGCTGAGAAACCGCTATAGTACAATGACGACACAAGTGAGCTGTGGAAGAGAAAATATGATCCAATACTCAATAGTGCGAGCGAGAGCACAACAAGTAGAACCTTGAAATAGGTCATGAAGCGCTCAACGAATCTGTTTGGTTTGACAATGAAGAATGCCAAAACAACCCACAAAATCAGAATCACTGAGATCTGAAAGATAAGGGCAAAGTTATCGTACACATAGACTGGTTTGAAGGTAGTCCATTCAGCTTGTACAGATGGTATCATGCAACAGACAATAGCTAGCACACTGAGACGATTTGGTCGTAAACCAGACAATCGAATGCGCGAGGCATTTGAGATAATTTCGAATTCATTAATCGTATCATCGGAGTAAACATCGCCCTTCATTGGAATGGAAATGTCATCTCGCAGCTCAGAGTACTTGTAAGTGTCATGATCACGATATTTTGTGATGACACAATCAAGCTCAATATCCTTAGTACCTTCGAGAAACAGACAAAGATTGAATGCATCTTCGAAGAAACCGAATGGAGCTTTGTAGACGACTTGGTCACTCAACTGAGACTCTTGTGCCCACGATATTGTGGCAGTAGGGAGACTCGTAGTTTCAGCGACCCATGAATCATTCGTAGATTCCTCGAGCTCAACGACTTCGACGAGAGAAGGAGTTTGTTGACTAGGAGTGGCAGCTTCAATCACAATACGTTCAGCATCTTCAACTCTTTCATAGACGAAGTTAATGTCTTCGATATGAAAGAACAAAGATAGACATCTGAAAGCTATAAACAAAAAGAAATTGTTACAGTTCACAGATGGAAAGCCAATAGTAGCTCTGAGTGTATTGAGATTGACATAGCGCCGAATGCATGTGTTAGTAACGGTATAGAGGATACCATTACGATACACAGCAAGAAGATAGTCAGTTTCAGCCTCCTCAGGAGAAGCTTCAGTGAGAACAAAGAATCGGCCATTGAGAACAAAACTACTGATAGATGTTCGAAAGTTACCACAAAGTCGGATGACAGAGCCGTAATTGTAGTAACGCAGATGCAAAACACAACAAGCTATCTTGAGCACGTCGTAGTAGTTGCATGAATTGATCGAAGAACTTGTAGTCATACGAACCGTAAGTTGTGTGGGACTTGATCGATAATATTTGATGACACTTTCTTCACGAGGTGATCGGTTGTTCGTCTGGATATTCACGAGTTGGTCACAGATGTTGTGACTTGCACGTGACGATTCACTGAACTTTTTGAGCAGAGTGAATACACCAGAAAGATTGACACGTTGCATAAGCCAGATGAAGACAAATACAACTAGCAACACGATAGCAACCGAACGTGACATGGTGTTGACAAAGATGTCTGAGAAGTTGCTCGCCATCACTGGTTGACACATGGCCACGATAGTGATGAGTCCGACTGTCATATTACCGGTTGGGATACCGAAGAATCTGACATAGCAGGACGTGAGAGCAATCATGACTGTAGACTTACTCGTATTCATGAGTACATCAAGAATCACGACCATTTGGTAGACTTGATAATTGGGCATACGAGTGCCGAACACAGTGTTAACCATGACGACATTAAGGACGATGCCAAAAATCTGAAAGTTCCAAGCAGCAACGCAGACAAGGAAGACAAAATTGTCGATCAAATTGTTCCACATGAGCGGCATGCGTAAAGTACGATGTACCATATTCATGCCCGCAAGCTTGTACCAGAATGCTTGAAGTTTGTCGAACGCAAAGAAATACAATAGATAATAAAGAGCCACGAAGATTGTAGTCGATATTATTTGTATAGAGCCAGACAGAGTTTGTTGACTCATGTACTCTGACCAGTTGAAGATACCGGGGAAGTAATCAGTCAGGCCAGATTCTTTGAGATTGTCGAACAAAGGTAAACTCTCAGGACCAAAAAAGAAGATATTCACCAAAACCCCGAGAAAGCTGGAGATGATGATGAAGTTCCTCAATGTTGGCATGTCATTCGATAACACTAACAAGTAGATGAAGACGAACAACGTAAAGTAACCTGCGATTGCTGCAACAATAACTCCGCCGATGAGGCAAGAAGTATGGTTCAGCTCGATGTCACAGATTCTGTAGAGTACAAACATTCCGATGGTAAGTAGAGACAATAACAATAGACCATAATAACCATCATCTTTGACAAATTCGAGCACGTAGAGAGGTGTGAAAACATTGACCTCTAACGCATCGACTGTTGGCAAGAACAATAGGCAGATTGAAAGAGTTGATCCAATAGTACGTGTGCGAGAAGTAAGACCGGAACGTGGTTGCGGCCGAACGTCATTTTTACGCTCATGCTCAGATTCAAACGCCTCGAAGACCAAATGCCAGAAACCATTCTCGAAGAGTATAGCTGGAAGGTCTTCCATAGCAGGCGGAGGCGCAATTGTTGGCTCATCATTTTCGAGCGCACGTTTGAGCTCGAGATAGAATGGTCGCCAATTGGGCATAGTTTTTCTGAGATCGAGCAAGTATTGTACACATGAATCTTTCAATACAGCGCCAATGTCACGATTGTTGCCATAGAACTTGACGTTGGAGATTGAATTTTCTTTTAGAACAATATCAATGTCAGCAATACATCCAAAGTTCTTGACAAGTTCACATCGTAGGTAGTTAGCTAACGAGTGAAATGCTCTGACAGGAACAATACCGTAGTTGAGATTAAGGAACGGTCCAACAATTTCTTGTGGTCGTGCCTCCTCTTGTACAGGAACTGCTTCTTCAGTGCGGTAGACTCCAAGCAGACCCAGACAGATAATGATGAATAGGACAAAAATCAAAACCGTCGTGAGACTGAAATAGGGAGTACCGTCACTGGGACTACTTGCTAGAGTAGGAGTGAATAGTGCAAACAAACTACCAATGAACAGTGAGTTACGGGTCGAGGAGGGGATATTTCGATAAGTTTCTGAAGAATTGAGAGGTGAATAGATATGGACATCATCATCACCTTCGATAGCATCAGTTTCTGGATAGTAATCCCATTGTGGCGAGTGAGGTACAGGTGATGGAAACCTGTCATGACTTCGACGCAAATTTTCAATACCAGAGAAATAATCTTCATATGCTGAGGATTCGAGCACGTGATAGTGAACACGAACATTTCGTGTTATATTTCGCTGAATTGTGATATTTCTTTGCTTACGCGAATGAAGGTACAATAAAGCACCGAGTAGCGCGATGAGCATGAATACCAGGAAGACTACGAGAAATAGATCGCGGTGACTTGAAACATCTTCTGAAATAGGTTCAGTAGTGACATTTTTCATTTGATAACTATGTTCTTCAATATGAACCCAAGGAAACAAGGATCCATGAAGTTTTGACTCACTTTCAGCGCACACGGCAGGCAACACAATAAACAGGAATTTCAACAGCGAGTAGCGTGGATTCCATAGAATGTTCGTAAAAGTACCGATAACTGAGAACAGAACAAGTCCGAACCAGGCACGTACGAAGTAATCGACGTAGTTAATCGGTGACATAATGAAATTGACGAGTGCTGATGAGTAAGGAGAACCTCCGATGAGTACTGCGATATTGTAAGGATTGAGAACACATAGACCAGCAATGAATAATGCGAGATAGAGAATCGACGTTCGACAAATGACCAAACCAAAGTCTGACAAGGCAGCAGCATACCAAAGGCTTGCTTTTACCAAGCTTTGATTACCCGAAAAGAGGCAGATAACAATGCCAAGTAGTGAGCAACGCAACAGTCGAGTCATAATATTGACGCAAGCAGCGTAACAATGAAGCGGACTGATGAGTGCGTTTGGGTCGTCGAAGGGATCTCGTATGTGTGGACCTGCATATAGCATTACGAAGAAAATCAATAGAAAAGAACGTTTGGCTGTTCGTTTCAAATCAGTATCACAACAGTAAGTGTAACTGATGAATGCGATGAGTTGTGCCATAAGTCCTAAGACATTGATGGAGATCTTCGGTGCCTGTGTAAATCCAGTGCTCACAAGTTGTGGTCTTTCGAATGTTTTCGAAGCATCAGCATGTGCGACAAAGAGAAATAGGACGAATATGCTCATCCATCTCAATGTCAGTTTCGACAGAACAAGCAAGGACAATAGAGCCACAATTGCTTGTTTAGCCGGAACATCCACAGACGAATTCGATTCATTTGGAGAGGAAGAATATAATTCTCTCTGTAATGGATCGATATTCGGTGCTTTTTCAATAGTGCCAATAAATAGCATAATCATGACAAAAGTTGTCGAGATAAGGCTAGTTGAGAGGCGTCGCAGCACAAGAAAGGAGATGAAGAACAAGAGCAATGAAAAGCCAAAAACCGAATCACCAGAGAGTATTGTTTCCGGAGAAGAAGGCATAGCAGAGACAGAAGGAAGCATTGTGGCAATCAAGAGAAGAAATCCAGAGAAACTAAATGAACGTTTCATTGTACCAAAGATGAGTCCATCACAACGATAGGCATGATCAACTGGTACATTTTCTAAGTTCTGCATTTGAACTGCATCGGGTTCGATGTTCAAATCAGTACTTGCCGTACAATAGTCACTGTGTGTATCATCATCAGCCACAGTAGAATTCGTAAGTTCATCAATTTGAAAATTCGAAACCTTTTCAACCAAATTCTCATCCAATTCTTCACACAAGTGTGAAGGTGATGGAGTAGGAGAGATAAAGAATTTGACCTTTTGGCAAATAACCTCATCTCCGATTGGAATCAGTGTTTCGAGGTCAGGTTGATGTTCAAAGAGTTCAGCTTCTTCCACAACACTTCCACAAATCATTGCATCATCATCATCAGATGTTTCACCTTCATCGGATGATTCATCTTCGTCAGATGATACAACAATTGGATCGAAGTCGGTAGTATCAATACCTGTGAGGCGTAACTTTTCGACTGCGAGGGAGAGGAGAGAGTGCGGAGGTGCAATCTTCTGCTGTACGCGTGTTCGGAAGGGTTGGTAATCAGTTTCTGGAATGGACATAGGCGTCGGAGTGTATTTGTCGTCAGCGAATATCCAATTGCCCAGGAAGTTGAAATTGCCCCGCATCTGATTGTCTGCATCAAAGAAAATCTCTTTTGGGAGCTTTTCATAATCGATTTGGAACTGCAATTTTGCAAAACCATGTCGAATGTTCGAAAATCGATAACATTCACCGCCGAGTGTGACGAGTAATGATTCGACTTGGACGAACATATTGCTGCAGATATCGTATGGTGCGTTGTCAAGATCAAAATAGCGGACAAGAGTTTGCCAGAAGCCGTTAACAATTGGCGACCAGTGTTGATTTGTATCAAGAAAGATACCGGTATAGCTCTCAAGATAGTGTGTGAGAGCAACCAATGCATCAAGGCCCATCAAGAATTGGTTCAGTTTGAACGATTTAGGATGAGCTTTCATCTTGTTGACGAGATAACAGATCATTTCACGAATTGACCAGTTTGCGTCAGCAGGAATGAGACGTTTGGCACGGTATTTCTTGTTCACTGGAAGAGTCTGTAGGAGCGTGTTCAGATGGAATGTATACGATCCAATGACTGGCAAAGCCTCCAATTTTGTGTATTGGTAGGGTTTGAAATCTTCTTTCACGCCATCTTTGAAAACAAGTTGCGCACGGAACAGAATGTGCGAGAAGCATAACTGCTGCGTTTGCGTGACTGGTTCAGGGATGTGATCGAGGGTCACAGAGATCTTTTCTTTTGAAAATATATCAAGGCCCGTAAGCTTAATGTTCTTGAGAGGTCGGTCTCGAAATACAGACAGAGACTCAAGCCCCGCAGCGGTCTTGTACCAGACTTGTGAGGGAGCTGGGAGTGTATGTAGTTGATCGAGATCGATATGAGTCTTTACTTCTTTCTGAGTTGACTCAAACATCTCAATAGTAGGTTTGTATTGCACACCTGGAAGGTTGTGTTCGTAGTAAACAATTTCAGATGGAAGTTGATCGACAAGTGGTGGATTGGAATCAGAGGTATCAGACATAGGATCTTCATGATCATTTTGATCTCCTGAATCATCAACATTTTCGGCAACAGACCCAAGTTCAGGATTGGGTTTGCTGACTTGTTGGACACTTGTAGATTTGGAGGCGAATTTGATTTCGAAGCTCTCAACGTCCGAATTTTGTTTTCGATCATGATAGTCGATAGGTTTCTTACGCTTATTAGGTACAACTTCACTAGCCATATTGTCGCGCAGAATCATAAGAAGATGACCAAGTTGATTGGCACCTTTGAATGGTTTTCGATTCAAAACTTTGTCTTTGTTCAATCCAGAACCAAAGAAGAAGTCTCGTTCAGCTGCGTAGACGAGTGGCCAAGTATACGTTTCCAAAAGTGTAATGCGGAAGTTCGAACATTGTTCGAATTTTGCGCACAACAATTCATAGAGAAGACCTGTAACATATATGTTCCATTTCCTCTCATCTACGCCAATGCTATAGTAAGATCCCAGAGCATTGATAGGATTTTTGTCACGCATGATTTGATCAGCGCGAACTGAATCTCCGACGTAGTCAGCTTTGTAATACGCAAGTGCTTGTTGTACACTAGCAAATGTCATATTGTCGAATTCAAGATCGACACGATAGAGATTGCTCAATGAATGTTGAAGTCCATAGATAGCGTATGTATGACCGGAAGTAGGACCGGTAAACGAACGAATGCGACGAATCTCGAAATGTTCGGTATTGGGAACTTCGCGTTCAAATTCTTTACGCTCGTTCTCAGTGAAGTAGGCACGTCGAATGTTGATTTGACGTGAACCCATAATATTGCGCAATGCGTAGCGAAGCTTCATGAGTAGTTGACCGAGTTGGTTCGCTCCGAAGAATTCAGCTTCTTTTTGCACAAGATCGTCTTTTGAAACGCCAGATCCAAGGAAAGTATCATGAATATGCGCATGAACAAGAAGACGTTTCTTGGTCTTCATCAAAGCATCTCGCAATTTCTGATCAGCAAATTTTGCTTGCAGAATCGCATAGATGATTTCGATGCTTTTAGCACGCCAATCGTCGTCATCAACTTTGATCGCGCGAGCGAGATCAGTACAATGACGAGGGTCGGCTGACGAGCCTAGAGCCAAGATTTTCTCTGCATTGATTTTATCATTTGCAAAGATCGCTTTTTGATAGGCGATAGCTTGTTCAGCACTGTGATGCGTCTTACCCTTGAACTTAATTGTGCATGGGTAAGAATTGCTCAGTGGGTGCGATTTTCCATGGAAGATGTAACGATATCCGACGATTTCTTCATCGTCGAACTCGTAGATCATTTGACATTTCTTCACATCATTCTTGAGTTCATCGAAAGATTTGTGGTCAACCTTTTTCACCGGTGGAGCTTTCGATTTCGGCTTGACAGGCTGAAACGGGCGCTCATCAGATTCGATCTTCTCAGCGGGTACTTTGTTGATCGTTTCTGTCGGTTTTGGGTCGACTTGCGGAACCATAGGAACAGCAACCTTTTGACCATTTTCAGTTGGTTTGGGTGCTGGTTTCTCTTCAACATCCATCTTTTGGATGTCATGTTTCGGAGGTACAGGTTCTTGCTTCTTCGTATCTTGAGTGATGGGTTTGACAACTTTCGGTTCTTTCTTGAGGTTTTTCTTAGTCAACTTAGCCTTAGTATCAACATTGCCTCGCATGGAGGTTGGAGGGACTGGTACTTTAGCTTCCTCGACATATTGAGGTGTCGAGATGAGCGATTTGTTAGTGCCGACTGTGCCACGGAAAGCCGCTGGCTCAGGTTGGACATTGACAGAATCGATCGGATCATTGATTTCAGATAATATGAACTCATAGTTCGAACCAGGAAGTTTACGCGCGGTTCCAGCTTTCATAAAGTTGTCCGCTGATTGGCGCGAGTCAAAATAGACGACATATTCATCGGCTGAATCATTGCGATTCTTGATCGTAGTGAAGCCTTTGAATTGGCTGAGATAGTTAGCGTAATCTCCAGTTTTGCGATCTGGATCAGCTCCATACAGCGCGATTGTATATAACGACACTTTGTTCTTTACCGCATCCGGGTCCTTTAGCCAGACGTTCGACTCAGTATTGTTTGATGGAGGTTCCACGAATTCAACTTCTTTCTCCTCAGGCGAAAAGGCGACGAGAGGTTCAGGAGGCTGAGGGTTTGGCGAGGAAGTAACTTCAGCAACAACGAGAGGGATTTCTTTCATCGAGACGAGTTGTTTGATTTCACTCGAACACCCCAATCGGACAGAGTAGAATTCAAGCGGAGCCAGAGTAGGAAGGACGTCGAGAATCTTGTAGGCCGGAATTTTCATACAACCAACGGGAGCAGCGAAAGGGAAGTTTGGATCCGTATCGCAGTTCACAACGTTGAAGTAGAGTCTCGGGCCAGAGAATCCAGACAAGTCAGAACAAGTCTTCAAGTCATCCACAACTACTTCGTTCGGCGAAGAATCAACATACGTGACCTTGCACGAATAGAAAGTAGGGATTTCGCCGGGAACAGCGTATGAAAGCATAGCTGAGATCGGCTTATTTTGCTCAGTACCATAGCACTCGGCTATGGTAAGTACAAGTGGGCTCGGATCGAGCCCGAATGTCAGATGCATGAGGTGTGTGTATATGTATATA
>Ga0006883J46559_1009603_pt1 | contig 26525 bp, 21 predicted proteins | sample ElkSlonscriptome_7_FD_46559 | JGI IMG/M metagenome (IMG submission 46559) | reverse complement strand
GCCTATCGTTGTGAAATTAGGAAAGTATAAGAAGTTTTGGGTTTGTAGATTGTCGAGGTTTATTCAGCCGCAGGTAATGTGAGTGGAGTAAAAACTAATGTTGTGAACGGGCCAGAGCATCTCCGGCCCGTTTTTTTGCGCCGATTGTGCTATTCAAAGATGACGGTCTTGTTGTTGTAGATCAGGATCTTATGCTGAATATGGTTCCAGATCGCCCGCGCCAGTACGATCTTCTCCAGATCCTTGCCTTTGCGGATCAGATCTTTGACCGCATCTTTATGGCTGACACGCACCACATCTTGCTCAATAATCGGGCCGTTGTCCAGTTCGGCGGTGACATAGTGGCTGGTGGCACCGATAATCTTGACGCCGCGATCATAGGCCGAGTGATACGGCTTCGCCCCGGCAAACGCCGGCAAGAACGAGTGATGAATATTGATAATGCGGTTGGGATAGTGTGCCACAAAGTCGCCTGACAGGATCTGCATATAGCGCGCCAGCACGATAAAGTCTACCTGATAGGCCCGCAGCAGTTCCAGTTGCCGCGCTTCCTGCTCTGGTTTATTATCCCGCGTGACGGGCAGATAGTGGAAGTCAATATGAAACTGATGGGCAATCTGTTCGGCGGCACGATGATTGCTGATGATCAGCGGGATTTCGATGCGCCACTCCTGCGATTGATACCGTGATAGGAGGTCGTACAGGCAGTGCAGTTGGCTCGATACAAATACCGCCATGCGCGGGACAAAGTCGGACAACTGCAGGCTCCAGGCCATATTGAAGCGCGTGGCAATCGCGCCAAACACCTCACCAATGGCATCGGCCGGTATGCGAAAATCTTCCAGATCCCATGCGATGCGCATAAAGAAGATCTTGTGCTGAACATCGACATGCTGATCAAGGTGGATGATGTTGCCATTATTGCTGTAAATAAACTCTGTTATCGACGCTACTAGCCCTTTCTGATCGGGACAGGAGATCAGCAGAACCGCAAAGTGTGAGTCAGTTTCATTCGGTGAAGCGGTGGTCATAATTACTCCTGATAGTATTATTCCGTGTGTACGGCTGGATCGAGCAGGGCGGAGGCATAAGCCGGTACCGCTTGCGCCTCGGTCCGGGAGTGGGTCCACGCCGGCAACCCGGCGTGGGTAGCCGGTTCTGCCGGGAGTGTTTCGATGAGCGTGGTGCGGCCGGCACGCGTCATGCCAAAGACGGCGCGTAGCAGCGTTTCATATGCCGGTGACATGCTCTGTTTGCGGCGCGCCATCACCTTGCGCGCTACGTCAATCATACTATCAATGCGATATTCATGAAAGACCTCCCCGCCCCAGGTGAACGGCGGGATCGTCTTGGGGGCCACCGGGACGCCAAAGATGTTGCTGCCCATACCAACAATTGTACCACCATTGAGATGCAGCCCGATGCTGAGCTTGACATGATCGGCCAGAAAGCAGCCCAGTTTGAGCACACCACTGTCAAGTTGCCCCAGGCTCTCTATCACCACGCGAATATTTCCGTAGGTGTTTTTTAGATCGCTATTGGTCGTCATTGCACCGATATTGACCCACTCGCCTACCCAGCTATGGCCCAGGAAGCCGTCGTGATGTTTGTTGCTAAAGCCCTGAACAATGCTGGCTTCAACCTCGCCGCCGATCCGGCAGACCGGGCCGATGCTGGTCTCGCCCCGGATGCGGGCACTGGCGATCAGGCTCTTTGCGCCAATGTAGGCGGGCCCCTGGATAAAGCTAAAGGGCTCGATCCGGGCATCCTGGTCAATTACAATCGGGCCGTCCCGCGCATCCAACACCAGCGGTCCATCAAGCTGTGCTGATGGATCGGCATAGACATGTGTGCCGCCGCGCACCACCACCTGCGGATCAGCGGCGCTGTAGCGGGGCAGCCGTGCCGCCAGCAGCGACAGATCCTGGATCAGTTGCTCGCCGGTCTGCGTGATCAGATCCCAGGGATACTGCAACAGCACCGCATTGACCTCCTGCACCCGGGCAAAGCGCTGCAACTCCGCGATGGCCTCGGCAGTGGCCTGTGCCCCCAGGTAGTAGAGCACCGCGCTGGCGACAGCCGGTGACAGGCGCGCGCCCAGTAGCGTGCCATCGGCAACATAGACCGTGTTGAGCGGCGCGGCGAGTAAGTCGGCCAGCCAGTCCAGATCAAGGGCGCGCCCGTTGATCAGCGTCAGCGGTGTGCTGTCACTCAGCAAGTTAAGCATCCCGCCTACAGGTCCATAATAGCCCATCAAATGCGACCGGCAGAGGCCCGCGATGGTCAGTTCGCCCCTGGTATTGCCGGCAATGGGAATGGACATGGGTTGCGTGGTATTGCCAAATTCGCGCACCAGGAAGGTATCATGCCGATGCGTGGCATGCCAGGCGGCCACCCGCTCGCGCAGGGTGAAGCCGCCACAGCGCAGGTCAAAAAGCGGCCGGGTGTAGACCAGCGGGGTGAAGTTGCGCCAGAGTTCATCTTCAAAGAGAATGAAACTTATCACATCACTATTCCTTCCTGATGAACTTGTCTGCGGTAAAGTTGGGCTGCAACAGCGTGGCCTCGTCACGCCGTCGCGCTATTTTGTTCCATGCGTCTACGGTTGCCGTCAGCCCATGGTGAAGATCAACCTGGGTATGAAACCCGGTTCGTTCCGCAAACAATTGAGTGCTGGCGCATGAGTGACGTACTTCGCCACTGCGGGCCGGCGCAAACTGTGGCTCAACCGATGTATTGAGAGTCGCCCCAATTGCCTGCGCTAATTCGATGATACTCCAGTGCCGGCCAGAACCAACATTAAATACTGCGCCGCCGATGCCTGGTGTTGTTGCGGCGGTCCATAACGCACGCACAATATCACCGACGAAGACAAAATCACGCGACTGGTGTCCATCACCGTAGATCCGCGGCTGCTGCCCGTCCAGCAGGGCCGCGATAAAGCGTGGGATGACTGCGGCATAAGGTGAGTCCGGATCCTGGCGTGGCCCATAGACATTGAAGAAGCGCAGGGCTACCGTCTCGACATCATAGAGCTGTGTGTAGAGCTGGCCGGCCTGCTCAGCCGCCAGTTTGGTGAGCGCATAGGGCGAGAGCGGCTGGGGCGGCTCTGCCTCCCCTACCGGCAGCGTCGTGGTGTTGCCATAGACGGCACAGGAGGATGCCTGCACCACACGACCTACACCGGACGCCCGGGCTGCTTCCAGCACATGCAGGGTGCCGGTGACATTCGTGGCATGTGTCTGTAGCGGGTGCTCGATTGACTCGCCGACGGAGACCAGGGCTGCCAGGTGAAAAACCAGATCTATGTGTCGGGTTGCTGCCTGAACGGTAGCCCAATCGCGGATGTCTCCTGTGATAAATTCGACCATCGTCAAAGCCGGGCCGAGGAGTTCACGCTGTCCACTGCTGAGATTGTCGAGGATACGCACCATATGCCCCTGGTCCACAAGCCGGCGTACAAGATGTGAACCAATAAAACCGGCCCCCCCGGTAACAAGTACACGCATATCTGGTTGCTCCTTCTGATATATGCCTGATGATGAGTAGTTTACAAGAGTTACGCGGTCCTCCGTGAACGAGTTCTTTTCGCCTCCGGCAGGGCGGAAGAAAATATCCTTTTTGGGACAAATGTGGCTTTCGTAGCCACATTTGTCCCAAAAAGACTGGAAAGGGGCAATCTTTTTCACAAAAAATTTGCTCTCAGAGCGAATTTTTTGTGAAAAATAAAACAAGTACCATGCTGCCGCAGGCGAAACACCGCAGTGCGGCAATTAAATCAGGCATTTGATTGCCGCACTGTGTAACTCCTGTAGTTTAGCATTACAAGCTAATTACGCAGATCATGTTCTTCTTTCGTCGGCTAAACCACCGCATAATGTATGTAATGATAAACCAAACTTAGAGAACAACTTTGCGCAGTTTGCCCGAGTCTTGCTGTGGTTGCGACACCTTACGAAAACAGAGGACTGGTTCGGCTGACCAGCGGGGTGAACCGAAGGTGTAAATCAACATCATTACATACCGATAAGATAAGGCCTTGAATTTCGATCCGGCATAAAGTTCACGGTATCGTGTACTCTGCTGTGGGAGTGCCAGGTAGACTGTGTCAAGTACGAAACCAAAAGAACTTATGAATTCACGGAGTGTGTAGTATGTGAAATAGCGTACGTGCGCATAAAATTCATAGCGAGAAGCGGGAGATAATGGATCATGGAATGTTTTCCCTCGTACCAGGAAGCGCCACAGATATAGCAATGCCGCGTAATTGGGCGCAGATATGTAGAGATACCCGGTATCGCTTAAGATACGGTGAATTTCCTGAACGAAATGATCGACATGGATTATATGTTCAATTGTTGCCAGTGTAATAACCGCATCAAAGTAACCATCAAAAAATGGAAACGACTGATCTTCCTGACTGATATCAAACGAGGTCGTTTCTAGATTAAGCTGATGGAGGATTTGACGGCATGTAGGACTGATATCATTACATATGAGAAACGCAGGATAGTTATTCCGAACGCGTTCGGCAACACAACCGACACCGGCCGACAGATCAAGTATTTTGTGGTGGTTGCGGTTTTCAAAGACTGCCGGAAAGATGCGATGTCGCTCATGAAATGCAGGATAATCTGCTATGGTCCGAACATTTTGTAGTCGCGTTTCTTCAAGCTGGACAGCATTTTTCCACATACTATTAATCCTATTATAAAGGAGGATTTTTTGACGTTAGCCACCATCTGCAGTAGAAATGGATATCTATAGAATGGTCTCTTTGCTCTATATTCTCTATAGAGAACATATCGAGCCGGCGGGTTACTCACACTATCGCTTTTGATCGGAATGTTGCTCATACTCGATCAGCGAATGTGACATCACTGTAGATTGGCCCAATCTATTGCTGGAGGAATCTGGAGTCGGTGACTTGCGATGACGAGGCCGCCGTAGATAAAGCATTGCAGGAACGCCCGCCTGGGAATGCACAAACTTCTGCCATACGGACTGCACGAGATCTTTGCATCTTTTCAAAAATGGCTGCGGATCACGCCAGTCAAAGATTGCGAAAACGTGCGGACTGAGGTAGGGAAATGTATATTCTCTGAAAGCATACTTTTCCATAGTGTAGTGGTTAAAGCTGTGGGCAATATCCCGTTCAAGATCGATCCAGTATATCCCGGCTTGATAAGTGGTTGCAGATGGCACTTCACCGTACATCAAATGCCGATAGTGTAACCATGGAAAGTTGATACCGCAAGATACCGCCAGCAGGGTGGAGAGATTATGGCGGCCGTTGACTTCCATCAGTTTGTATGTTCCATCACGTGCATCGCGTTTGAACTCAGTACAGGCATAGCCGTAGAATCCGAGTGCGCGGAGAGTCTCCCGTCCTGGCGTGATGATCTCCGGGATGGGTTTGCTTTGCGCGACCCGTGGTGACCCAAATATCGGTGGGGCATTCCGGGTATGTTCCGACGTAAACTCAACCAGTGCTATGTCATCGGCGAAGTAGGCATTATAGTTTACGACATGGTTATCCGGGCCAGGGATCAACTCCTGAATCATCACTTCGATGCCGGCTGCCTCTGCCTGCCGGTATGCCGTCAGCAACTGGTCAAGTGTATCAACCTGGACCATCTTTTTCTTGAACAGTGCAACATAGCGGTGGCTCTGGCTCGGTTTGACCAGGCACGGATACTGAAGGAGGTGTGCGTATGCTTCAATGTCCTCAATGGAATGTGGCGTAATAGTGTGCGGAACCGATACGCCTGCTTTCTCGGCGATGTCATAGGTTAATTTTTTGTCGATAAATCGTTCTGTAATGCCCCAGTCAGTACATGCAACCGTATAGTGTTCTTGTAAGATGATTTTATGCCTTGATAAAGTAGACAAAGCCGCATCAGATACGGGTAGTAAAATACTATCGCCCAATCGGTGCCCAAGTGCAATGAGCAGATCCAGGAATTGATCCTCTTGCTGCTCCGGGTGTGGCACAGGGATACGTTCGCGTACATACCGGGAGCAAAATCCCATGTCACGCGAGTCGTAATACATCGCAATGATGGGAACTCCCATCATTCCCAGAGATCGGATGACGCCGAGTCCCATGGTGTGTGTAGAAAGCACAATGGCTGGTTTCATATTCGGGTTCCTCGTTTCAGACTTATCTGGTTTACCGAGCGGTAAACTATGAAGCGGTAGCATGATGTTTGTTTATCTTCTGTACAAAACATGTCATGTTTTATCCTGCTGAGGGCAATATTCACTTTCGCCGAAAGAACTGTATAAGGTATATCCTTTGATATGTCTTATACACTAGCTATTTGCATCGTTTATATTGCCTTATCTGGTGTGCTTACATGGAGGTAAGCGTGGTTCTCACATTATTCTCTGTGCTTGCTGCATAGAAATAGCTAAATGGGCAGTGATAATGGGAAGGTAGTATTGCATTAAACTATTCTGCGTAGTTTCCGGACAACGGCTTGTATTGCGCTGATCACGGACGGACTCTGGAACAGAAGTGGGCTGTTCTAAGCGCTTAAAGACAATGACATCACCATTTCGCCTAAAAGGTGTTGTCACTCCGTTCAGGGTTAGCGTCTGAGCCTGTGGTGCATACAGTGTGACTTCAGTATTGATGCTGCCGTTCACGGCGACCAGGGTTGCATTCTCGGAAAATGTGACTTCGAACGGCTCACGGCTGTCGGCATTTGCAATGAGGACGCGGCCACTTTGCTGGTCGGACAGGGTCGTTCCGCCATACAGAAAGATAGTTTCAATCTGTGTCGCAGATTGCCGGCAGACTACGGCGATCTGTCCATCGAATGTATACGAACCGGCAGAGATAGCCCCGTTCGTCTGACCATACCGGATTACAATATCATCGCTCTGTTCGTTCCCATCGTTTGCCTGAACGCGCACTACAGCCACCTCCCCTGTATCTGCCAATACCGTCACAGCGGGGCGTGTATCCCATGCAGCGTCGCTGGTTGGATACAAAATGTGTATAAAGCGCAGATTGGCAGTGGGTGTTGTTGGACGAATGCGAATATAAGATTGACCGTCATTGCCGGTGCTGAAGGTAAATACTTGCGGCCTGGCCACTGCAATACCAAGAACCGCTCCGTTACCGGCATTGCCTCGTACCCAGTTACCCTCAACAGAAACGTCTGTACTGAAGTGGCTGATCCAATCGTACGTATGGGCCGTTTCGGCGGCGATATTATCCAGCATCACGAAGTAGTCGGGGCGTACAAACACCACATGGCGAGTGATGTCTTTTATGCCGGGGATGTTACGGTAGCGTCGGGTTGCATCGGCGGCAACATAGTTAAAGTCAGGTGTACTGGTGGTGACTTCGAGAAATCCGTCGCTACCAAGGAATCCGACCGGGCTTTGCCGGTTATCCGGTGGCTGCTCCTGTCCTTGATTATCAATCAACAGGGTGTTGTGAAATGATGTTGCTGAGTGCTCAAAGCCGACTCTTTCGGGGACCAGCCACTGCTCGGCCTGATAGAGGTAGAATCCGTTGATATCGTTATGCTCGTGTCCAACGTTATACTCACAGTCGGTGATGACACACGATGTTTCCCAGGGATAGCGACCCTGCGTGAAACTATTGAATGCGAACCGCCCGCCGTAGGCTCCGGTCTTCAAACCAAATACCAGGTCATCCGCAGACCAGCCGGTGCGCCAGATAACGGCCTCCAGGTCCAAAAATGTGCGAGAGAGCGGCAGATCGTCTGGTGCCTCTGCAACACGTGCTGGGTTATAGTAGAGGTACTCGAAAACATTCCAGGGCACATGCCAGACGTTGATCGGTCGGCCAAAGTCGGCGATTAATTTCTGGGCCATCCACTCGGAATGGCCGTTGTTGTAGGCTGCGGCAATGAAGCGCAGGATATTTTGACTGTCGTAGCTATTGGCCCATGACCATTCAAAATTGCCGTATGACAGAATAAATTGACCATTGGACAGGCTATTATAGATCCGCCAGTAGGGATAGTTTTGCAGGTAGGTGTGTGGAAATAGATCGACCCCTTGCAACGTACGCAGATTGACCAGGTAAGGTAAAGTCATCGTCAGGCTATAGCTCTGGTATTCAATTCCTTCGTGCCAGCTTCCATCGCCAATATTGTTAAGCAGATCACGCCAGATTGTTAACCTCTGATTGGCATGGGTAATCCAGATCTGCGCCCGTTCATCTTCTCCCAGAAGTGACAGTCCCGCCAGACCGATTGCGCTGTGGTTGGTTGAATAGTGATTCTGGATGTAGGAGCGTTGCCACCAGTTGTCACCATCGGAAGTGATGGGCTCGACACTGGCCGTATAGAGTTCCTGTGCCCGTCGGGCCAGGTCTGTGCGTACGGTGACGCGCTGGTTCGGGGTCAGATGGCGGTAAAGCCAGTCGTAGGCCAGCGCACTACTGATCAGTATATGGCTGTGACCCAGATCACGCTTCCCCTCCTCGTCCCACTGATCCATAGCGACCATGGTTAATAAATAATCTCGTGCAAGGTTACAATAGTCAGTGTTCTCGGTGATGACACATGCAAACGCAAGTGGAAGCATCCGGTTGCCGAAGTTACGAAAGGCATCTTCATTCTCGTCTGCCGGTGGCTCAGTATGTTCGGTTAACCGGGCCCGCCGGGCATGCATCTCGGCGTTGACATACGCTTCAATTGGTGCCCAGATCTCCGCGTGGCTGGTCTGGGTCTGGGTGCGTAGAGTGGCGATATCGTTCGCACTGAAGAACAGGCGTGGATGCTCCGGCACCGCTTGCATCGTGTCCCCTGCCTGACTATCTTCTAAAACCGGCGTATTCCATGGCGCGGCCTGGGTTGTCTGGGGTGATGCGCTGTCCAGTCGGCAACTCAATGTGTACATCATGAGCAGGCTTACGATAATAATTCTATGCACCCGAATCTGTTTCGGAACCATCTTCAGTTCTACTTTCTCAGGATATTCCGGTCATATGTAGCCCGGTAGACGTTGTTGTCTTGATAAAACAGCTTATGCACATACAGAAGTTCAAACACCTATTGTCAGGCTACAACCGCTGTGTCGGGCGGGAGCCGGTGATCAGGATATCATCATCGATATGGTTGATGGTACCGTCATGTAAAAAAGCGATAGAGAGTTTCACCGGCCCGGGCTGTTACCTGGTCAGGTACGGACTCATCGACAAAGAGGGTAGTAAGTTGGTGCATCAGACCGCGCAGTTGCATTTCACGAGTCGTTGGCAGGCCGGCAGGCGTATGGCGTAGGAATGTGATGACGCGCTCATCTGGAGCAAATTTGCGCTTGTAGCGCACCAACCCCGCTTGATCCCAGTCACTGAGACCAAAGTCCCACCTGGTATAGCCACATTCTCGGGCGTGGATGATGCTCTCCCATGCCAGTAGATCGTTTGGCCGGTAGCCGAGATGGGTGATATCGGAGGCGTTGAACTTATAGTAAATTGTATCCTTCCATCCCAGAAGATAGATGCCACCAATAATTGTATTATCCTGGACAGCGAGCATCAGGAAACCGTTCTGTCTTTCGACAAACTCTTCCCAGAGATTTTCAAATAGACTGTAGGGTTGTGCCAGCATATGGTACTTGTATTTGCGGATTTGCAGATGCATTTCATAAAAACGCCGGAGTTCGGTCTTATTCTGGGCAACACGCACTACAACCCCCGACTTGCGGGCCTTGCGGATCGCGCGGCGGCTAGTCTCATCGATCTGTTGCCAGAGTGTATCAATATCCGGCTGTAGATCGACTCCATGCCAGTGGGCACGGTTGTAATGGGTGAAGCGCTCGTCGCTGAGTGGAAGATCATTGAACAGGCAACGGATGACAATCGGACAGGGGGCTTCCTGAAGGCGTTCAATCAGTCTAGTCCAGTGTATATCTTCCTGAACAAGCGGGTCGCAGTAGTCCGAGAACGGCATAGAAACAATACGTGGATCCATGATGTCATCGATCCGACAGAAGGTCATACCGGCAATTGGTTCGCCCTGGTCATCGGATAGAACGTGGGCCTGGATATTCAGGTCATAGCTTTGTTGGACGACCCGAATCCATTCCGGGCTGTGAAAGAGGGTACTCGGATAATGTTCCAGCAGTCTGCGCCATTTCGCATCTGTGGCGGGATTAATACAGTTCATACGCATCTTTGGTACCTGTCTTCATGGTTAACGTGAACATACCGGGTAAACGACGACGAGTATCTCCTGGTCGGTTCACCGGACGATGCGCACGCAATCTTGGAAGCTGCGTGCTATGCCGACTTCGGCCCGGCTATAGCTATACAGTGATTTCTGAGGAAGAAATTTGAACGCGTACCAGGGTTATCAATGTTTTACAGTAAAATAATTTTCTCACGCCCGTCCATAACATTTCGGGTCGCATTGCGTGTATCCACCACTGCCGCAGAGTGAGTGACGATACGCTGGTAGTCGAACGCGCTGTGGTCCGTAATGATTACTGTGCAATCCGCGCTGGACAGAACTTCGTCTGTCAGTGGGGTTGTATCATAGACATGTCCGTCATGGTCCGTAAACTCCAGAACATGGGGATCACAGGCAATGATCTGCGCACCGTCGGCGGCCAGTAGATCGAGGATTTTGAAAGCCGGCGACTCGCGGTAGTCATCAACATCCCGTTTATATGCGACTCCCAGTAGGAGTACCTGCGCTCCATTGAGTGCCTTGCGCTGCCGGTTGAGGGCTCGTATGACTAGTGCATGCACATGGCGCGGCATCTGGGTGTTAATCTCACCTGCCAGTTCGATAAAGCGAGTGGACATGTCGAATGCGCGGGCTTTCCATGTCAGGTAGAAAGGATCAATCGGAATGCAGTGCCCTCCCAGGCCGGGTCCCGGTGTGAATTTCATAAAGCCGAATGGCTTGGTTGCGGCGGCCTCAATAACTTCCCATACATTGAGTTCCATGCGATCACATAGCAGGGCCAGTTCGTTCACGAGGGCAATATTCACGGCGCGGAAGATATTTTCAAAGAGTTTGGTGAGTTCTGCCGTCCGTGGTGATGTTACTGGTACAATCTGATTGGTAATCTGCCCATAGAAAGTGCTTGCCAGCATCGTACATGCCACAGTAACCCCACCGACAATCTTGGGTGTGTTCTCGACGCTCCACCCCTGGCTACTGGTCTGCCCGGGATCAATCCGTTCGGGTGAAAATGCTAGAAATATCTCGGTGCCCACGCGCAGACCGGTCTGTTCCAGTCGTGGTTGGATTATAGTCTCGGTTGTGCCCGGATAGGTGGTACTCTCCAGAATGATCAACTGGCCCGTACGCAGTGTGCGCGCAATATCCTCGCCGGCGCGTTCGATATACTGCATGTCAGGATCGCGTGTCTGGCTTAATGGCGTAGGCACACAGACAATTATAATGTCGCACATGCGCAGGTGGCGCATGTCACTGGTTGCCTCCAGTACCTTCATCTGTACAAGTTCCGTAAGCATTGCCGATGGAATATCGTTAATGTAGCTTTGCTCGGCATTGAGCGCGGCGACTCGTTCTTTACCGACATCGAAGCCGAGGACGGTGAAGCCGACGCGAGCAGCCTGCACTGCGAGAGGCAATCCAACATACCCTATACCGACAACGCCAACTCGGGCGGTGCGACTCTCGATTTTCTGAACCAGTTCTGTTTGCAGAGACATCGTTCAATCCTTTTGTGAGCTTTTCCAGCAGGGATGTGGTGTCCACTGCTCAAGATACAGTTACGCGACCATCTTGCTCCAATAGATACTTGATAAGCGTAAAGTATTTCTGGATCTCGTTTTCCCAACCATAGATCCGCAGAAACTGCTCATCAATGTTATGCACCAGTTCGGCGCGGTGTGTAGGATGTTCATAGAGTTCCAGAACGCCGGCGGCAAACTCCGCGACATTCCCCGGCTCGAAGAAGCGGAGTGCCCTTTCAGAAAACATATTTTCCAACACGGGGAGGCGCGCCGCTACCACTGGAATACCCATCGCCGCATATTCAAGCACCTTGGTTGGGGTTGCGATATTCATATGCGGATCAGGTAGTGCCGTATAGATTCCTACATCAGCCAGGGCCATCTCACGCGGTATGTGTTCCATTGGCAATGTAGGGCGGATCTCCACAAACGCGGAAACCCCCAGTTCATTGGCAAGTCCGATCAGGTCGTTGGTATCACCTCCGCGTGCGCCAATCATCAGGAGTCGGATATGCGGAATTTTTGAAATTAATCTGGGGAGTGCGCGAATAGGTATATCTAACCCATAACGTGGTGCAAAAGTACCTGGGTAAATCATCGTAAAATGTTCGCGTGATGCTTGCCGCTCCGCTACATATCGGGTACGATCAAAGACGCTTGTGTTGGCAACGTTGTTGATAACGGTAATTTTCTCTTCCGGAGTGCCGCGTCTGATCAGGTTGCGCTTGAAGTTGTCATTGGCGGTGATGACTGTATTGGCAAAGCGCACTGATAGTTGTTCCTGTATGCCCATGAACCGACCGATGGCATTAGCCTTTTTACAGGCATACTTCGACATATAGAACTCAGGCATCGGGTCGTGAATATCCAGAATTATACGCGCACCCATCAGTCGCGGAATCAGGGTCGTAAAAACCAGAAAGTCAGGCATATTATGGACATGAATAACCGCATGCCTTCGTATCAGGTAGAGCGGTAGCAGCCACAGCATGTACCAGAAGAATGCCAGAGCATACTCGACCAGATAGTTGCGTTTATCCTCACTGAACCGACTCAAGGGTATACGATAGACATGTATATTGGAATGGACAGGATCGGGTGTGTGTCCAGCTTTGTTTACGCAGATGACATCAACTTCTACGTCTGCATTGGCGAGTGCTTCTACGTAGCGTCGCACACGTGTGTCAACATAGAAATATTGGTGAACGATCATGCATACTCTTGTCATAAAAAAACCTTTGTTTATTCAGGGGTCAGGGTGGTGAATCTCCGACAGAGATCTATCCGTCCACCGGGGGGATCATGATGCCACTTCCTCGTCCAGAACCACTGTCCGTGGACTGCGTTTGAGTAGTCCGCCGAGGCGATCAACCAGTACCCATGGATCAAGCGCGCCCTGTAGGGCTTGCGCGAAGATTGCCAGTCCATCGCCGCCTTCCAATTTTGTGCGGCGTAGCGCAAAGGGGTTAGAACGGTGGTTAGTGATACCGCTGAGACCGGTGACGGCCCAGCGGTATCCAGCGTCTGCTACCAGTCTGGCGGTTTCATGGTTGTAGTCGCGTACGGTTCCATAGGGATAAGCAAAGCCGGTGACCGGTTGTCCGATTTCATCTTCCAGTCTGGCCCTGGATTGCTCCAGTTGATACTGGGCTTCACGCCGTGATATAGCCGCCAGCGAAACATGATGAACGGTATGCGATCCGAATGTGATATTGTGTCGACTCATCTCGCAGACCTCCTCCCATGTTAGAAATGTAGTCTGCACCATGCCTTGTGCCGCTCGCTCGGACGAACGTGTGCCAATCAATGCAGTCGGCAAAAAAACCGTGGCTGGTATGCCGAAGCGCTGCAAAATGGGATAGGCCCGCGTGGAGACATCCTGGTAGCCGTCATCGAAGGTAACGGCTACGGCGCGTGGCGGTATCGGCTTGCCCGTGTGTAATAGGTCAACCAGATAGTCGACCGTAACCGGGGTGTAGTGTTCGGCCAGATGTTGCATCTGCTGCGTAAAGCTGGCGGTGCTAATAGCATAGTGATTTGTCGGAGTATCAAGAATACCGTGGTAGCTCACAATGCGCGCACCCTGCCATCGGGTCAGTTGACAGTAACCGCTATAGTAGGCACTATGCGCAACAATCGGCCGACCATAACGTTTGATGCTATTGCGAATCATCACATGCTCCTGGGCATTTCTGCCAAAGGCGAAGCTGCCCGGATGGGCAGGCATAACCTGCGGTCCATCGATCTGGCGGAAATCCGCCGTTAAATGGAACATTCTACAGCAGCGTGTTCGGATAACGCTTTGAATACTTGTCCGGTCTTTGCCGCAATGTGGTTTCATAAACAGCTACAACTCTGGCTGCTACATTGCTGAGATCCATCGTCTGCGCAACCAGCCATCCATTGCTACGTTGCCCTGACCTCAAGACCATTGCCAGTTTGTCAGCAATATCGGTCGGGTTGCGGCTGACGATATGACATGCGGCTGTCTCGCGGATAAGGTCGGCCACATCACCCACATCAACCGAAACAATCGGTAGGGTACAGGCCAGCGCCTCTCTGATTGCCACTGGCGCACCTTCACGATCCGAGGTCAGCACAAGCGCATCGCAGGCATTCATATAGGTGGCGACAACCTCCGGCGGTTTAGCCTGAATGGTTACAATATGCAGATCGGGAAACTCTGGTTTGAGTATCTCTATGGCCTGTTGCACAAGATCGTAGCGCTTGATGGTTCGCGTCGGATCGTATGGGAAGAGCACCAGTGGCGCATCCGGCGGCAGTCCAAGCTCGGCCCGAGCTGCCTGTCGCGGGTATGGTTTGAAGACCCGCAGATCGATGCCGTACGGCACAATGTGGGCATCGGCCCGGCCCAGGATCTGTTTCATCTCTGCCGTCATGACAATATTTTGCTTGGCTAGTCCGGCAACAATGCGACTCACTGGCCGTTCGCGTTTCCACATAACATCCGATCCGCGGTAGGTCACAACTGTAGGGCAGCGAGTTTGCAGACAGGCAATCAGACCACACAGCGCACCATAGTGGGCATGTACTATGTCGTATTCATTGCGGATCTGAACCCTCCATAGAATCTCCCACAGTGCCTTGAGATAGTTCAGTTTGTATCGGCTGGTATCGAAAAATAAAACATCGACTTCATGGTTGAGCGCTCGGATAGCCTGTTCCTGGTGTGCGATAGCCGGGCTCTCGCCCGGTTCCTGTTTCGTTGGATAGCGACTGGTGACAAATAATATCTTCATGGTTCTTATCTGCCTGTTACTCACCTTGCGTGAGGTAAGCGGTCACGAATCCGGAAGACCGTTAGGGCTCCAGCGGGGTAGAAGAAACCTGATCTTTTTTTCAAAAAATCACTTTGTGGATTTTTTGGAAAAAAGATACAAAGCGTACCATGCTGCCGCAGACGAGTCGGGCTTCCCTCTGATCAACCTGATCAAACATCTAGCTTGAACGCCCACCGCGTAACCTGTGTAAAGATCAAGCTACGATGTTGCTGCAGGCACATGCAACATGTACCTGGTTCCTGTGCTGGATTGTCGAGCTGAATTGTTGGGACTGTCAGGAGTTACCGGGCGTTCTAAAGCCAATACCATTCAAATAAGCCAATGCGGCGCTCCTATGGCATACTGTTGGGTGCTGAAATCACCAGTAGCCATCGGAGGCGCCGCATGGGGTATAGCGTACGCGATATGACGGATGAACGCAAATTTAGTAGCCATCTCACCCTCGACGCATTGCATCGGGCGATTCCGCCGGAGGCGATTACCGCCGTGCTGGACGCGGCCCGTGCGCACGAGCAGCGCGAATGCAAGCTGACCATGACCGCCGTCGTCTGGTGGATCATCGTGCTCCATCTGTTCTCCCACCTGGCGTTTGTCGCCGTGTTTGCCAAGCTGGCCAGCGGCCTGCGCTTTGTGTGGCCTGACCCGTCCATCCGGCTGCCGAGTGCCGCCGCGCTGGTCTACCGGCGCCAGCAGATGGACGCGCGCCCGCTGGTCGCCCTTGTTCCGCCAGGTCTGCCGTCCCATCGCCACCCCGGACACGCCCGGAGCCTTTCGCTTTGGGCTGCGCCTGATGGCGATTGATGGCACTACCGAGGATGTCCCGGATAGTCCGGCCAATGCCGCCTATTGGGGCCATCACCCGGGCTCACGTGGTGACAGTGCCTTTCCGCACGCCCAGGCGGTCTATCTGGTCGAGTGTGGCACCCATGTTATCGTGGATGCCGGCTTCTGGCCCGGCCACACCAGTGAGCGGATTGGTGGCCGGCGCGTGCTTCGCTCGCTTGAACCCGGCATGCTGGTCTTGTGGGCTCGCGGCTTTCACGAATATCACATGCTGGCCGAGGCGCGCCGCCGCGGGAGTCACGTGCTGAGCCGCCTGCTCAGCGGGGTGCGACCGCGTCTGCTGCGCACCTTGCCTGACGGCTCGCAGCTGATGGCCATCACCGGGTCAGCGCCACCAAGGCACGCCAGTCGGAGCATCTCGTGGTGCGGGTGATCCGCTACACCGTGACCAACCCGCGCCTGGTCGGCTATCAGGAGGAACATTGCGTCCTGACGACGTTGCTTGACCCCGACGTGGTCCCGGCGTTGGAGCTCGCAGCGCTGTATCACGAGCGCTGGGAGAGCGAACTGGTGATCGACGAAATCGACACCCACCAGCGTCTGGCTGGCCGGGTGCTGCGCAGCCAGCGCCCGGTGGGGGTTGTCCAAGAGCTGTATGGCGTGCTGCTGGCCCGTTATGCCCTCCGGATGCTGATGCACGAGGCGGCGATGGCGGCGGGAACCGACCCCGACCGGCTGAGTTTTGTGCCTGCGTTAGAGGTCATCCGTGATGCGATCCCTGAGTTTCAAATGGTGGAACCGACACAGCGGCCGCAGTTGTTGGCGCGGATGTTGCGCGATATTGCCGCCAAGCGGCTGCCAGAACGCCGACCGCGAGTCAATCCGCGGGTGGTCAAACGCAAGATGTCGAACTTCAAGCTGAAACGGCCGGCGCATCGTCAGAGCCGGCCGATGGACCAACCCGTTCAGGCTTCGCTCGCCCTTATTTGAATGGTATTGGCTCTAAAGCACAGTAGCTCTTGCGGGTTCCGGGGAGATCGTTGCTTCCGTACCAATTTGTTGCGCCCGTGCTTCCGTCAGCAAGTGATACAACATCATTGCGAGGTTTCGCGGATATGAGCGGCGATCTTGAAGCATGCCATAGTTCCTGCGCGAGAAGAACTTGAATCCACCATCAGTTCGTTGCATCGACAAAACCCATTGGTATGCCTGTTCCGTTAGCGCTCGGAAGTCCCCGATGCCCATCAGTGTCGCCTGGCTGAGCGCGCGAGCCAGTGCCACCGTATAATACACAATCTCCGGTTGGTTATGCATGCAGTCGTATCTGGCCGTACCCGCCGCCGTGAAGCCGGTTGCCAGATAGCCTGCCAGTCGCTCAAGTACCGGCATAATCGCCCGGTCGCCCGTCAATTGGTAGTAGTCAACTAAATCAAGAAATTCAAAGGCATTATACTGGTAACAGAGGAAGTGTGGTCGGTCAGGCACCGATGTGTTCTTGACGGCATAGGGTAGTTCGCCGCTTTCCATCTGAACCGTGTTGAGCCAGGCAACCATCGGTCCACAGGTGGATCGATAGCGGTCATCGCCGCCGGCGTCCGCCAAGTGCGCCATATTCATCAAGACCAGGGTTGTGTTGTTCGGCACCATCGTTCCCTGGACATTGGAGAAGTAGTTGATTGCCAGCAGTCCATTGGTTTGCTGAAACCCGATCTCCTCTACCAGAAAGCGATGCCAGCGGGTTGCACCCTCCAGGAGCGCAGTCCGCTGTGTCCGACGATAACTCTCCAGGAGACCCATTGCCGCGAAACAGCCCTCAACCGTGGCTATACGTCCTTTCCACTCTGGATTGGGGTAATCCCAGTACCCCTCTCGACGTTGTGTGTTCAGTACATAGGCTGTGGCAGACATGGCCAGAGCCGATGCTGCCGGGTAGTGCAGCAGATCGTGTATGATCCAGTTGGACATAATCCAGTAACCCTGGGTCTGCATATAACTGTAGGTATCTGCCCAGGGCACAAACGGCAAGTAGCTCTTGATAAAACGACCGAACCGCGCATTCAAGCGAATTCCACTATCGGGTCCGGCAAGTGACTGACCGTTCCAGTAGTTCTGCACCAAGTAGGTATGCAGACGGCCGGCTGCATCAAGGAAGGTACTGGCTGATATCATTTTTACTCTGTTTCTCATTCACACAAGTTATGCGGTGCAACTCATGCTGGCCTGATGTCAGACCCAAACGTCAGTTTCGCCGGCGGTAGCATGCGCTTCCATGTCAGAGAAAGCATAACGTGGGTACCTCAGCATTATCCATTCTCAACCCCATGTCAGCCGGGAAAATTCAATCGGGTAAAGGGTATCGTGACACTCTCTCGCCCGCTTGCATCAACCGGATTGCGTTGAAGATCAAGGATTTGTCGATCCTGTATGGATACATCAACTTGGTCGCGGTTGGGCACATAAAAGGTAATGCCTTGCAGATGCCTCATCGATGGAATGAATGGGCCCTGGATCGGGTCTTCCAGGGCATTGATAATGATGTGCAAGTGTTCGCCGGCGGTATGTACAGACCAGTCGACATAGTGATGAGCCTGGTGGTAATTCAGCAGCTTCGATGTCGTGGTCACATAGATCGACCCGGAACGATATTCCTGTTCCAGGTTTCTCAGGGCTGTTACAGTTTCGGGGGCCATCACGTCAGGACAGTCACTATTCTTTGACAGATGCGTATACACAACCATGTATCCCTGAACGTGCTTCAATGTGTTCAGGGCATGGGGTGCTATTGCATGTGCCAGTCCGCGTGATGTAGCCCCCTGCTGGATATTAACCGGGTGGTAGCAGTAACGATTAAAGTCGTATACCTTTCGCCCATCGCGCAGGTGGATGACCTGCATTAACTGATTGTGCCGCTGGAGGGTGTAACGTGTGTTGCCCAGCAGTCCCAGCAGCATTTTGCGGGTTTCTTTGGCAAAGTCGAGGGTTGATCGCAATCGATCACACTGCTTAAAGGTTGTCATCAAAGGATAAGGTGATCTTAGTGCAGACTGACCAACAATGCGGGTTATGGCCCCCGTCCAGAAAAATCTAACGCCATAGTCCAGCGTCACGTCGGTATGATAGATTGGTGAGGTAGGATTGTCTCCCTGACAGATACCCAGTCGAAACTCAAACGTCCGGCTGACATTGCTCGGTGCGCCGTAGTGATTGATCCAGACATCAAGCTTACAATCGGCTTGATTCAACGCATCCAGGGCATATAAGACCTGATCTCTCTGCATCGCCGCATCACCATATGAGTGAATACAATCGATATAGCCGGCGTGAATCATATCAATGATGATATGGCGGGCCAGGGCGTTATGCGTAAAGAAAGAAAACTCTTGCTTCTGGTCATAGAAATAAAAACTATTGCCGATCTCCAGTCCAACCCCTTCGCCCACCGTTGTCAACTGTTTGGTATTCAGAAAGCGTTGGATCTCCATGAACTCGGCGCAGGTTTGGGTCTGATCGATATCACTGCAAATTGTAAGGGCCGCACGATAGGGATAGGGAAAGGCCCGCAGCATAACGTCCGATGATGGAGCGGTTTGCGGGTGGAGTCTACTCATATACCCTCCGTTGTGTCGGCACACTCACCAGATCAAACTGGATTGGATAGTCTTCCGGGTGCATTGGTTTCATCAGAAACCCGCGCACCATGCCTTCAAATATGAAGATGCGTTTCACCAGGCTCGAGAACGTGAGATACAAGTTGCGTTTCCGGTATGCATCGCCGGCAAGAACGCCTGCTACCAGCCATAGCCAGAGCCCAAACCAGCCCCAGCGCCGCGTTATCACCGACCAGAGCAGACTTACCAGTCCCGCAGTAATGCCAATACCGGGAATGATGCCATGGCCCCGCTCCTTCATATACGGCCAGAGCAACCCGGTGTGCAGATGGTAACGCATATTCTGGCCCGATCCCACCCAGAGATTACGTCTACGCCGGGCTACCAGCGTTGATACATTGTTGCGTGGACTCGAAAAGTGAAACACCATCGGGTATTCCAGCCGCAGGATGCGATATCCGGCGTAGCGGATCCGCACGCATAGTTCCGGCTCCTCATCCGAATAAATGTAGGGATGAAATGTACCCACTTGCTCCAGCACTGAACGTCGATAGAGTGCCGCGCCCCCACCGTGCAACACCTCCGTGGCAGTGCCGGCGCAAGACGTTGGTGCTTCGGCTAATCTGATGGTCCGTTCATCCGGACTTGAAATATCAATGCTCTGACCGGTTACCACCGCAACATCTTCCTGGTTATCCATGATTGCCATCGCCTGCGTTAACCAGCCGCTGCGAAGTTCCATATCACCATCCAAGAACAGTATACGTTCACCTGTTGTATGATGATATCCCACATAGCGCCCCACAGCGGCTGTCAAGCGTTGTTCCGGATGTAACCGGATGATATCAATTGGGTAATTCCGGGCGATTTCTACCGTTTTGTCGATTGAGGCCGAGTCAACCAGCACAATCTCCCGGGATGAAAGATCGGTCTCCGCCAGAAGCGATTCAATCAAGCGAGCAATATTCCATTCCTGGTTTTTACTGATTATTACTACCGATAATGCTGTCATCAATTCAATCCTTCATCTATTTTTACTACATACACCAGGTAAAACAGCGCAGATTATATCGGGCGTTTCAGGCGTTTTCTCATCTGACTCAGCGGTCCTGCCAGGACCGATTGTTCACGCAGCCAGATATACTGGTTATAGAGACCGTGTATCTTGAACGCAAACGAAAGCAGGGTATCACTGCGCACACACTGTGTGCGCCAGATGTTAAACATACTCCATGTACCACGTTCGCCACCACATGCAGCGGTGTAGCCACTTTCGACAACCAGATTGCGTACAGGTCGGTTGTGTTGGGAATAGGGGTACGAAAACAGCTTGATTGGAACACCGAGCTTTTCGGATATCACTGCTCGAGACATCTGAATTTCGTGGCGAGCTTGGGTTAGATCTATCTTTGGTAGGGGGGGATGAGTCATTGTATGACTACCAAAGGTAAAGCCCTGCGCAACAAGCGCACGTGCCTCCTTCCACGAGAGGAGCGGTGCTGCTGCCGTCCCCCGTTGGCCTTCCCAGTTACTTCGGCGGCCGGTCTGTCCCGCCACCAGAAAAATGGTTGCCGTAAATTCAAACCGATTTAGAATGGGACTCACTACCTCGTAGAGATCCCGAAATCCATCGTCAAAGGTGATTACAAAACTTTTGCGGGGAAGACTTTTCTGCTGGTGCAGGTATTGGACCAGATCATCAAGTCGCAGACAGTGATATCCCTTGTGATACAAATAGGCCATGTGTTGTTCAAAATTTCGGGGTGTTACCGCCAGACCTTTGGGATCACCATCAGGTGTAAGCGCTACAATTTGATGGTAGAGCAGAATCGAGATCATCTTCATTCTCCAGTGCGCGGATATATATGCATATCTGGTTTCCCCGGTCAGGCTTGACGCCGTGTTCCGGCAACCCACTGCCGTCCATGTTGTGCCAACTCTTGTACAAAGTGCATATCACTGGTGGTGACAACACCAAAGCTCAGGATTAATAATCCGTACCCGACTATGGCACCACTGAGGAGTGGCACCAGATGGACCTCCTGGAAAACCAGAATGAAAATACTTATTCCTACACCTGCCGGCACCATTCGGACAAATGTCCAGAACATGGGGATAACCCTTGCCTTTGGCAGCACAAAGTAGAAGTAGAGACCACTGGATGTAAGTTCGGACAGGAACAGTGCCCAGGCTGCACCCATACCACCCCATTTTGGAATAAGCACGATACAAAGCAGCAACTTAAGGATCAGGGTAGCAATAGCAATATGCAGCGCTCGCTTCTGCTCGTTGCGTGCAAACAGGATATGGCTTAACAAATTCTTCAATAGATCCGGTATCTGCGCCAGAATAAGCACCTGCAGGATCTGGATCGCACCAGCATACTCGGCGGTAAACAGCCACAAAATGATGCGATCGGCCAGGGTGATGGTCAAGATAACCCCCAGCAGGGCAATCGCAAAGAGATACTTAAGACTGGTCTCGCTGATCTTTTGAAACTGCTGGCGCGATTCCTCGAATACGCGTGAGAAATAGGGAAAAATAGCGCCGGTAAAGCTCGTTGATAGCACACTAGCTGGTTGCAGGATCTTCTCGGCTGCACCATAGATACCGACGAGGCGCGTTCCGCCAAAGATTGACAGAAAGACAATATTGATCCGATAGTAAATATTAAAAATCCAATTTTCGAGCGCAAAGACAATCCATTCGCGCACTAACTGTTTGAAGAAACTCCCCTCAAAAAGCCACGCTACTCTGGTAATATGCAGATTCAGAAAGAGTATATAGAACAGGAGCGACATAGTGCGTGTAATTGCCAGAATTGCAAACAGTGCCACGATGCCATATCCTTGATAGAGCGCGATAATACTCAGTGCGACCCGCAGAATGTTCTCAAAAATTGTTCCATACGTAACATAGAAAGCCTTTTCAAAGGCGACGAAAGCCGACTCGGACACCAGGTTCATCGCCGCCGGGAATAATGCTATCCCGACCAGATATATTGCCATGCGTGTATCAGTATCATAATTAGACAGCATGGCAATCAGAAACAGGATTACATTTGAAATGGCAACCAGGAGCGTAACCAGTACAGTTGATGCACTCAGGTATCGATTCAGCCAGAGCGGTTTTCGTGCCATTTCACGGGTGATAATGGTGTTTACCCCGGCAACGGATAAGCTGAGAAACAGTAAAAAGAAGGTTTGTGCTAGAACGAACTTTCCGAAATCATCTACTCCCAGCAAACGTGCCGCAAAAATGACAAAAATAAACGAAAATGCCGGCACTGATACTCTGGCGACCGATAGGGCTACTGTGTTTTGCAAGACTTTGAACGCCGAATTTTGTGACATTTTCAACCTGCGCTCTCTACCGCGTCCATAGCGGTAAGTAATCCGACAACGATACACAATAGTTGAATCTGTGGTCGATCATTAAAGACATCAAAGTTCATATGTACTATTTGACCGACAATGCCAGCCAGCAGTCCGAGTGCAATGGGTGACAACAGTCGATCATGCTGGTGCCAGATATTCCACCCGCGATGAATAGCCATGCTCAGGAACCAGATGAAGGCACATAGTGCCGGCGTTCCTTTTTCAGTCCAGATCAGGAGATATTGATTGTGGACAATGTAAAAGAAATTAAAACTGGCGTCTGAGAAGTTGGATGTCTTAAAGAGTAGGGTGAAGTTGTTGATGCCAATCCCCAGGATGGGGTGCTCCCTGATCGTCGCAAACGCAAGCATCATCAGAGGAACACGGCTTTGGGCCGATCCGTTGTCGTCTCCAAATAACCGTGCTGTAATAGCACCTTGGAATATCATTGTTAATGTGAGTGTAATAAAAATACCTAGAATAGGCACGGTTATGGGTAGCCATCCGCGTCGCCAGGCAAACCAGCAGAAGAGTGTGGTAGAGACGCCTGTCGCCAGCCAGCCGCCGCGCGAGAGGGTAAAAATTAGGGCGATACAGCTCAGACCAAAGGCGATCAACGCCAGTACCCGGTACCAGCGTCCTGTCTGGATCAGCATCATACTCAGTGCAGGGGCTATCAGTAACGAAAGATAGGCCGCAGCGTTATTGGGTGATCCAATCGTTCCCCCCACACGCCCACCGGGATCGATCCGCATGAGTAACCCGGCAATTTCGATGCTGTGTCCTATAAAATGCAAGCCAATCATGACTGCGCTCTCTAGGACAAGACCAATTAGGAGTATAGTTACGATGAAAAGTATATCTTTTCTGGACCGAACTGTCCCTGCAATATACAGAAATAATAAGAACATGTGCAGAAGCAGAAAGATTTCAAAGAAGGCCAGTGTTTTATTTTGGGCAATTACTGTCGATAAGGTTGCCAGGAATACATAAGTGGCGAGAGGTAGACAGACATGTATCAGGTAGCGCGGAACCCGGTTTACCTTAACCAGCAATTCGCTCAACCATAACGCATACAGCACTACCAGCGCGATGCTGGTGATCGAGACATTCAACCCCGCGAATGCGCCCGACTCAGCCGCCGCTGTCTGATAGAAGAGATTTGCATCAAAGCTGAAGGGCACATCCAGTAAGATCGCCGTCAGAAATAGCCGGCGTACGTTCTTGACGACCAGGGCTACGACAGGGAAGAACAGGGCGAGGGCTAGAATGAGCATCAGTGCTGTCGGTAGGGAAGCTATAACCAGTGCGTAGCCGCCCAGCAGAGCCCCCAGCACACCGGCTGTAACCCATTGTGTAGCCGGGTAATGGGCAGATGGCCTGAAGAAACCATAGTAGAAAGTTCCGGTAGTCTGATTCATAGTAGTCTCTAAGAACTTGACTTCTTAATAACACGAGTTACGCGGTGCTGCCTGTTCCATCCTGGTACCAGACCTGAACGCCCGATTCGCCTGCGGCAGCATGGTACTTTTGTATCTTGTTCACAAAAAAATTCACATTGTGAATTTTTTTGTGAACAAGAGGGGAGTCTTCCAACGCGAGTGGTATCACACTACGCGAGAGAAGCATTGTCATGATGGACAAAATACCAGATTGCTCCACTATGATTCTCGATCTTTTTCGAGAACGACAACGTCTTGCGCACCAGGCGGCTGATCCGCTGTCGCAACATGTTGTTCACGCGCTCGATATGGCTCGTCTGTCCGCTGTCCTTGCCGACTGGACGATGCCGTTTCGCTGGCAGTACACATGCATACGCTTCCCAGAAATCCGTGGAACAGACTGCACATTGGCGATAGACGCCGGGCAGCGATTCCCACAATTGGCGGGCCGTCGCTTCATCACGTGCCCCAATAGCCACCCCGATACTTTCTCGCGTGTCGTGGTCATGCGCCATCCAGACCCGCTGCTTTGTGTCCTTGGTGCCAACAAACGACCACAGTTCGTCACATTCGATCGTCAATCGGCCTTTTTTTGATCGGACACGTATCTCACGTGGAACAGCCAGGTATTTCTCGTTGACATATACCTGGAGCCAGCTTTCCGACACCTGGACGGCCCGGGCAATGCCCGCCAGGGAGATGCGTTCCAGCAGCAATCGGTCGATCAGGGCTTTGGTGTCATCAGAAATAACCCGCCATTGGGGGTCGTCCACGAATTGGTGGCCACAGGCGTTGCAGGCATAGTTCGGCTTTCCGGTGCTGTTCGAACCATGCTTACTGATCTGGTCAGTGTGGCAGTCGGGACAGTGGCGCATGCCATTCCTCCTCGTATACTAAGTCCACGAGCGGGGCTGCTCCCGCTCACCAGTTGACACCCGAACCTGCCCGTGCGATGCTTTCCCTGTAAACGACACCCGTTTGACAGGATGGCCGGACGAACTACTTTTTCTCCGTGCGGTACGACCGCTGTCCACAGACTGTAGCCGCCGGGCGCGACCGTTACTTCTGACCCGCAGGTTGTTCGTCCGTCGGGAGGCTGGCTCCGAGCAGCAGCAGCGCCAGCACTCCGGGGATTGTCCCGGCTCCCGGCGGTGAGTTCTGATAACGCGCGAGACTGTTGCGCGGTCGTGCGGCCCGGGCGGGTTCGGCCAGCCGGAAAGGATGCTGCGATGACCATTGGCTATGTTGGATTGGATGTGAGTCAGGCCGACGTGCATGTCTGTCTGATACGCGCTGATGACGACGCCACCGGCACCTGCTGGACGGTGCCCAACACGCAGACGGGCGCGGACGCCCTGATTGCTCGCGTGACCGACCGCTGTGCCCAGGCCCAGATCACCGACCTGCGCCTGGGGGTGGAAGCCACCGGCCTGCTTTGGTGGCACCTGGCCTGTGCCCTGGTGCAGGCTCCGCCCTTGCAGCCGCTGCACCCTCGGCTGTATGTGCTCAACCCACATCTGGTGTCCCGCTTTCGCGCCAACTATGGCGCCTTGCCCAAGACCGACCGCCTGGATGCCTTCCTGATCGCCGAGCGCGTGCGCTTCGGGCGCAACTTGCCTACGCCCTTTCAGCTTGACTTGCGCTATGCCCCGCTCCAGCGACTCACCCGCTTTCGCTGCCACCTGATGGAGAACCTGGCGCGCGAGAAGAACTATTTCCTCAGCTTCCTCTTTCTGTCCTTCTCCTCGTTCGGGCAGATCTCCCCCTTCGGCGATCCCTTTGGGGCCACCAGTTGCGCCGTGCTGGAGGAGTTCACCACCGAGGAGTTGGCCCAGCAGTCGCTCGACGACCTGGCGGCCTACCTCCAGCAGCATGGGCGCGGACGCTTCGCTGACCCGGAGGCGTTGGCCGCCACGCTGCAACGCGCCGCGCGTGATGCCTACCGGCTGGACAAGGTGCTGGATGAACCGCTGCGCGTGGTGTTGAGCACCACCATGGCGTCGATCCGCAGCTTGCAGCAGCAAGTGAAGACGCTGGACAAAACCATTGCGCGCGAGGTGGCGGGCATCCCGCAAACCCTGGACAGCGTGCCGGGCCTGGGACCCGTCTGGACGGCAGGCTTGCTGGCCGAACTGGGCGATATCCAGCGCTTCGCCGATGAGGAGGCCATTGCCCAGTACGCCGGATTGACCTGGACGAAATACCAGTCGGGCACGTTCCAGGCCGAAGACACGCGGATGAGCAAGCGCGGCAATGCCTATCTGCGGTACTACCTGATTGAAGCAGCCAATAGTGTCCGTCTGCACTGCCCAGAG